>SKEX01000123.1_pt1 | contig 91349 bp, 63 predicted proteins | sample 4841451 | NCBI WGS metagenome assembly SKEX01 (sample SAMN11008798, study PRJNA524170) | human gut metagenome | isolation source: fecal sample from pouch patient p38, | place: Israel: Tel-Aviv | reverse complement strand
CTATTACTTGGTATTCTGAGCTAACACATCTATTTATTTCTTCTTAAATTTATAAACAGCAAATGTAGTCGGTTCCAGTTCGGTAACAAACACGTTGCCTTCAATCGATACCGGAGTTTCCTGTGGAGTGATGGCGGAAGGTTGTTCAAGCGTGTTATCCTTGTCAAGATCAAGCGAATGAAGTTTGATGCAACGGCCGTCGGAAAGTACATCCTGTTTTTTCAAACCTTCAAAGTTCAATGAAATCGGTTGGGCCGTGGCGGAAGTGTTAACCACCTTAACAATCAATTCATTCTTATCCTTATCATAAACAGCACTGGCAAAGAGTCCGTTCTGCCCTTCAGCTCCTGTTACATTTTTCTTATTCATGGTAAGCGGAAGCACGTTAGTTCCTTTGTTATGTGCAAACAACTGCTGTACATAATAGCTTGTAGTACGCACGGAATTCAGGTTATCAAACCAAATCATATCCGGACGCCATTGCCATCCTTCTACGTGAGCGAAAAGAGGAGCATAAGTAGCCATGTGTACGATGTCAGCGTTACGTTCCAGCCCTGTCATAAAAGCAGCTTCAAGCAGAGCAGCATGGTAATGATTCCATTTTTTGCCTTTTCCGTGGCAGGCATATTCTCCGGCAAACACTTTCGGACCTTTACGGTCATAGTTGTCATAGCGTGCGCCTTGTGTCAGAAACCAGCTTTCAGGACGATAGAAGTGTTCGTCCACCAAATCAGCTTTCAGACGTTTCATTTCAGGCCACAAATAATCAAACTCTTTTCCTTCGGAATTCGGACCGGAGCTACCTACGATTTTGATTTCCGGATGAGCCTTACGAATGGCTTTGATAAACGGTTCAAGACGTTCGGGATATTCTTTTCCCCATTGTTCGTTACCGATACCGATAAACTGCAGATTAAATGGAGCAGGATGTCCCATATCGGCACGTACCTTCCCCCATGTAGTATTGACGTCACCATTGGCAAATTCTATCAAATCGAGTGCATCCTGAATATAGCTATCCAGATCACAAACTGCAACGTGAGCTTTCGAATCATTATTCTGATATTGACAGGAAAGACCGCAATTCAGAATCGGAAGAGGCGCTGCACCCATTTCTTCGGACAACAGGAAGTATTCGTAGAATCCTAATCCATAGCTCTGATAATAATCCGGGAAAAAACGATGGGTAAAGGTATATTGCCAACGGTTCTCATTCAAAGGGCGGTTTTCTACGGGACCTACCGATTTTTTCCAGTCATAACGGGTATCGAGGTCAGTACCTTCTACGATACAACCACCGGGGAAGCGGAAGACTCCGGGATGAATATCCGCCAATGCTTGTGCTAAATCTTTGCGAAGACCATTTTCATGTCCTTTCCATGTATTGACCGGGAAAAGAGAAACGTGCTCCAAATCAACCGTTCCTTTAGAAGTAAGGAAAATGCGGAGTACGGATTTTGGATGGGTAATGCCGGGCTTCAAGATGACTTGATACTTTTTCCATTCGTTGGAGTCAATCGTCAGATTCTCTGCGGCAAAAGCCTGACGTTCACCCATTGATTTAGTATCGACAAGTTCGATCCTCAATGTTTCTTTCGTACTTCCTTGCGGCAAACGCGCCCAAACAGAAAAGCGATACTCCTCTCCTTTCTTGACGCCAATACCGAAAAAGCCTTCGTTATCCAGGCCGGTATGTTTGTGTCCGTGTCCCGGATCGGAAAGGCGTACATAATGCGGATTACGTTCAAAAGGTCCGTCATCCATCAGTGTCACTTTGCCATAGGTATTCCATCCCATCAGATGCTGGGGGAACTCGAACGAGCGGTTCTTTACCAGTTCCGCGTATAATCCGCCATCAGCAGCATAGTTGATGTCCTCAAAAAAGAGTCCGTACATAGTAGGTTGGATTTCCGCTCCCAGCTTCTTCGTTTGTATCACCAACTCATTGGTTTGCGCATGAAGTGCAAGGTTAGTAAACAAGGCTAATACTGCCAATAAATTTGTGTATCTTCTCATGGTTCTCAATAAAAAATTATATATAGTTAAAATGCAAAGATAATCAGATTCTCAATTTTCCGCGTACCCGATTTTATCATAAACAGGTGTTTATCGGTCAAAAAGGATCAAATTCCATTCATTTGCACAAATTTCCATCTGGTATCCGTATTTATAATACGAAATCAGATAAAAAAACACCTATTTATTACAATCATATAATACAAATATGAACTGCAGGAAAGCGTATATTTATATATATAATAAGGTGTGGAAAAAATTATAAAACATACCTTTTATGCTGCATAACATATAAGAGTGTATTTGATACACCAAACAAAAGTGTTACTTTTACACCCAAAATAAGATAAGCATCTCATTTACATTAAAAATAAAACCATGAAAAAACATTTTCTACTTGCAGGAATTGCCGTGCTGATGCTGGCTGCGTGCAATAACAAACCGGCTTCCGAGCTGACCTTGTCCGGTCTTGATCCGGTAAAATTTCAAACAGAAGTGAATAATGCCCAAACAGCTCTTTACACACTAAAGAATAAGGCAGGCATGGAAGTATGCATCACTAACTTCGGAGGACGTATCGTGTCTATCATGGTACCCGACAAGAACGGTCAGATGCAGGATGTAGTTTTAGGTTTTGACAGCATTGCTGATTATATCAATATTCCCAGCGACTTTGGCGCTTCTATCGGACGCTATGCAAACCGTATTAACCAGGGACGTTTTGTATTGGATGGCGATACGATCCAGTTACCACAAAACAATTACGGACACTGTCTGCACGGAGGTCCGAAAGGCTGGCAATACCAGGTTTATGAAGCCAATCTTATCGATCCGACAACACTGGAGCTGACTCGTATTTCACCGGATGGAGATGCTAATTTCCCGGGCAACGTAACAGCTAAAGTGACTTACAAACTGACTGATGACAACGCTATCGACATCAAATATAGCGCAACTACTGATAAAAAGACGATCATCAACATGACCAACCACTCTTATTTCAATCTTTCCGGTGATCCGTCTAAAATTTCAACCGACCATATCATGTATGTGAATGCAGACTACTATACTCCGGTAGACAGCACCTTTATGACTACAGGCGAAATTGCTCCGGTTAAAGACACTCCGATGGACTTTACTACTCCGAAAGCTGTGGGTAAGGAAATCAATAACTATGATTTCGTTCAATTAAAGAATGGAAACGGATATGATCATAACTGGGTATTGAACACTAAGGGAGATCTTTCTCAAGCAGCCGCCAAACTTACTTCACCCGAAAGCGGCATTACTCTGGAAGTATATACCAACGAACCGGGTATACAGGTTTATACAGGTAACTTCCTCGATGGAACCGTAACCGGCAAGAAAGGTATCGTTTACAACCAACGTGCTTCCGTTTGTCTGGAAACACAACACTATCCTGACAGCCCTAACAAGGCAGACTGGCCGTCTGTTGTTCTGGAACCGGGACAAACTTACAACAGTGAATGTATTTTCAAATTCTCTGTAGAGAGATAATATTAACTCATAAATCATTTTTATCGTGGAAGCATTAGATTGGCTAGTAATCGGAGTCTTTTTTCTGGCTCTGATTGGTATTATTGTTTGGGTAGTCAGACAAAAACAAAATGACTCGGCAGATTATTTCTTAGGTGGACGTGACGCAACATGGCTTGCGATCGGTGCCTCTATCTTCGCATCGAACATTGGCTCGGAGCACTTGATCGGACTGGCAGGAGCCGGAGCATCCAGTGGTATGGCTATGGCTCACTGGGAAATTCAAGGATGGATGATTTTGATTCTGGGATGGGTGTTCGTGCCTTTCTATTCACGAAGCATGGTATATACGATGCCGGAATTCCTGGAACGCCGCTATAATCCTCAATCACGTACTATCTTGTCTGTAATCTCTCTGGTTAGTTATGTCTTGACCAAAGTAGCCGTAACTGTATATGCCGGTGGTCTGGTGTTCCAGCAGGTATTCGGCATCAAAGAACTTTGGGGAATTGATTTCTTCTGGATTGCAGCTATCGGTCTGGTAGTGTTGACCGCAATTTATACCATCTTCGGAGGTATGAAATCCGTTCTTTATACTTCTGTTCTTCAAACTCCAATCCTATTGTTAGGCTCCTTAATTATCCTTGTGCTTGGTTTCAAAGAACTAGGCGGATGGGACGAAATGATGAGAGTCTGTGGTGCTGTGACCGTAAATGATTATGGTGATACCATGACCAACCTGATTCGTAGCAATGATGATGCAAACTTCCCATGGTTGGGTGCTTTGATCGGTTCAGCTATCATCGGATTCTGGTACTGGTGTACTGACCAGTTTATTGTGCAGCGTGTACTTTCAGGAAAGAATGAGAAAGAAGCTCGCCGTGGTACTATCTTCGGAGCTTACCTGAAACTGTTACCTGTATTCCTTTTCTTGATTCCGGGTATGATTGCATTCGCATTGCACCAGAAATATATCGGTGCCGGTGGTGAGGGGTTCCTTCCGATGCTGGCTAATGGAACTGCAAATGCCGATGCCGCTTTCCCGACATTGGTTGCCAAATTACTTCCTGCCGGGGTAAAAGGTCTGGTAGTATGTGGTATTCTTGCCGCTTTGATGAGTTCTCTTGCCTCTTTGTTCAACTCATCGGCCATGTTGTTCACTATCGACTTCTACAAGCGTTTCAGACCGGAAACTCCGGAAAAGAAACTGGTTGGTATCGGCCAGGTTGCAACAGTTGTAATCGTTATTTTAGGTATTCTTTGGATTCCTATCATGCGTAGTGTAGGTGATGTACTTTACACCTATTTGCAGGATGTTCAGTCAGTCCTGGCTCCAGGTATCGCTGCTGCGTTTTTACTGGGGGTCTGCTGGAAACGTACTTCTGCTCAAGGTGGTATGTGGGGACTGATTTCCGGTATGGTCATCGGCTTGACGCGTCTGGGTGCTAAAGTATACTATAGCAACGCGGGTGAAGTGGCTGATTCTACATTCAAATATTTGTTTTATGATATGAACTGGCTGTTCTTCTGCGGATGGATGTTCCTATTCTGTATGATTGTAGTAATCGTAGTTAGTCTAACAACAAAGGCCCCGACAGCAGAAAAGATTCAGGGACTGGTATTCGGTACAGCTACTAAAGAACAAAAAGCGGCTACTCGTGTCAGCTGGGATCACTGGGATATTATTCATACTGTAATAATCCTGTCTATTACAGCCGCTTTCTACTGGTATTTCTGGTAATTAAATAATTCACTACGACAACAATGAACAATTATTATAGCTCAAATCCGACTTTCTATGTCGGCATCGACTGTATCATCTTCGGTTTCTCCGAAGGGGAAATCAGCCTGCTCCTGTTGAAGAGAAACTTTGAGCCGGCAATGGGTGAATGGTCTCTGATGGGAGGATTCGTGCAGAAAGATGAAAGTGTGGACGATGCCGCCAAACGTGTATTGCATGAGCTCACCGGACTGGAAAACGTTTATATGGAACAGGTGGGAACCTTCGGAGCGATTGACCGCGATCCGGGTGAACGGGTAATCTCTGTGGCTTATTACGCGTTAATCAACATCAATAAATATGATCTGAATCTGGTTCGGAAACACAATGCTCACTGGGTGAAAATAAACGAGCTTCCCCCACTTATTTTCGACCATCCTGAAATGGTGGAGAAGGCACAGGAACTGATGAAACAGAAAGCGTCCGTGGAACCTATCGGATTCAATCTGCTTCCGAAACTCTTTACGTTGACTCAACTGCAAAGTCTATATGAGGCCATTTATGGTGAGACGATGGATAAACGGAACTTCCGTAAAAGAGTGGCTGAAATGGATTATATAGAGAAAACTGATAAAATTGATAAACTAAGTTCTAAACGCGGCGCTGCCTTGTATAAGTTCAACGGCAAGGCTTACCGCAAAGACCCGAAATTTAAAATCTAATCATTATGCTGGAAGAACTAAAAGAAAAAGTATTTCATGCCAATCTCGAATTGGTAAAGCATGGATTAGTCATCTTTACCTGGGGAAATGTTTCTGCCATTGACCGTGAAAGCGGATTGGTAGTAATCAAACCCAGTGGTGTAAGTTATGATGACATGAAAGCCGAAGATATGGTAGTAGTGGATCTGGATGGCAAGGTCGTTGAAGGACGGCTGAAGCCATCTTCAGACACCCCTACTCACGTAGTGCTTTACAAAGCATTTCCGGAAATCGGAGGAGTGGTACATACACACTCTACCTATGCAACAGCATGGGCACAAGCCGGATGTGACATTCCGAATATCGGAACCACTCATGCAGATTACTTCCATGATGCCATTCCCTGCACAGCGGATATGACGGAAGCGGAAGTGAAAGGTGCTTACGAGCTGGAAACCGGTAATGTAATAGTGAAACGTTTTGAAGGCTTGAACCCTGTACATACACCGGGAGTATTGGTGAAAAATCATGGTCCTTTCTCTTGGGGAAAAGACGCATACGACGCCGTACACAATGCTGTGGTTATGGAACAGGTAGCTAAAATGGCAAGTATCGCTTATGCGGTAAATCCCAATTTAACAATGAATCCGCTGCTGATAGAGAAACATTTCAGCCGCAAGCATGGCCCGAATGCTTATTATGGACAGTAAAACAATTAAAAATTATAAATTTAAACTATAACATGATGAATAACGTATTTGATCAATATGAAGTATGGTTCGTAACAGGAGCACAGCTTTTGTACGGAGGTGACGCAGTAATCGCAGTAGATGCACACTCTAATGAAATGGTTAACGGATTGAACGAATCCGGTAAACTTCCTGTAAAGGTGGTATACAAAGGAACAGCTAATTCTTCTAAAGAAGTGGAAGCTGTTTTCAAAGCAGCCAACAATGACGAAAAGTGTGTCGGTGTTATCACTTGGATGCATACGTTCTCTCCTGCTAAAATGTGGATTCACGGCTTGCAACAGTTGAAGAAACCTTTGTTGCACCTGCATACTCAATTCAACAAGGAAATTCCTTGGGATACAATGGACATGGACTTCATGAATCTGAACCAGTCTGCTCACGGTGACCGTGAATTCGGACATATCTGTACCCGTATGCGTATCCGTCGTAAAGTGGTGGTAGGCTACTGGAAAGAAGAAGAGACTTTGCATAAGATTGCCGTTTGGATGCGTGTTTGTGCCGGTTGGGCAGATTCACAGGATATGCTGATTATCCGTTTCGGCGACCAGATGAACAACGTAGCTGTAACCGATGGTGATAAAGTGGAAGCTGAACAGCGTATGGGTTACCACGTAGATTACTGTCCGGTAAGCGAATTGATGGAATATCACAAAGATATCAAGAATGAAGATGTAGATGCATTGGTAGCTACTTACTTCAAGGAGTACGATCACGATGCTTCTTTGGAAGATAAATCAACTGAAGCTTACCAGAAAGTATGGAATGCTGCCAAGGCTGAACTGGCTATGCGTGCTATCCTGAAAGCTAAAGGTGCGAAAGGGTTTACTACCAACTTCGACGATTTGGGCGACATTGAATACAATGGTTTCGATCAAATCCCGGGTCTTGCCTCACAACGTCTGATGGCGGAAGGTTACGGATTCGGTGCTGAAGGTGACTGGAAATCGGCTGCTCTTTACCGCACTGTATGGGTAATGAATCAGGGACTTCCTAAAGGCTGCTCATTCCTGGAAGATTACACTCTGAACTTCGATGGTGCAAACAGCTCTATCCTTCAGTCACACATGTTGGAAATCTGTCCGCTTATCGCTGCCAACAAACCTCGTCTGGAAGTACACTTCCTCGGTATAGGTATCCGCAAGAGTCAGACTGCACGTCTGGTCTTCACTTCAAAAGTCGGTACTGGCTGCACTGCTACTGTTGTAGATATGGGTAACCGTTTCCGTCTGATCGTGAACGACGTAGAATGTATCGAGCCGAAACCGCTGCCTAAGTTGCCGGTTGCTTCTGCTCTCTGGATTCCGATGCCAAACCTTGAAGTAGGTGCAGGTGCATGGATTCTGGCTGGTGGAACTCACCACTCTTGCTTCTCTTACGACCTGACAGCAGAATATTGGGAAGATTATGCTGAAATCGCAGGTATCGAAATGGTACATATCAACAAGGATACTACGATCAGCTGTTTCAAGAAAGAACTGCGCATGAACGAAGTTTATTACATGTTGAATAAAGCACTTTGCTAAACCTTAAAATATTGATTTCAACATGAAATTAGATGCAAAATCAACCATCGAGGCAGGTAAAGCTATTCTTGGCATAGAACTCGGTTCAACACGAATAAAAGCTGTCTTGATTGACCAGGAAAACAAGCCTATTGCTCAAGGTAGCCACACTTGGGAAAACCAGTTAGTTGACGGACTTTGGACGTATAGCATTGAAGCCATCTGGTCAGGGCTGCAAGATTGCTATGCCGATCTTCGTACGAACGTAAAGAATGCATACGGCATAGAGATCGAGACGCTGGCTGCCATCGGTGTCAGCGCCATGATGCATGGTTATATGCCATTCAACAAAAAAGAAGAAATCCTCGTGCCTTTCCGCACTTGGAGAAACACCAATACAGGCCGCGCAGCGGCTATTTTGTCCGAACTATTTGTCTATAATATCCCTCTACGTTGGAGCATTTCCCACTTGTATCAGGCTATTTTGGACAACGAAGCACATGTGAATGAGATTGACTTCTTGACCACTCTGGCAGGTTATGTGCATTGGCAGATCACAGGCAAAAAGGTGTTGGGAATAGGTGATGCATCGGGTATGCTTCCTATAGATCCGACTACTAACAACTATTCTGCCGAAATGGTGGCTAAGTTCGATAAGCTGATTGCTCCGAAAGAATATAGCTGGAAGCTGCAGGATATTCTGCCTAAAGTATTATCGGCAGGTGAAAATGCAGGTGTCCTCACACCGGAAGGTAGTAAAAAGCTCGACGTATCGGGCAATTTGAAAGCAGGAATACCCGTTTGTCCTCCGGAAGGAGATGCCGGCACCGGTATGGTTGCAACCAATGCTGTGAAACAGCGTACCGGAAATGTATCGGCAGGTACTTCTTCATTCTCTATGATTGTATTGGAGAAAGACTTGTCCAAGCCATACGAAATGATCGACATGGTCACAACTCCTGACGGAAGCCTTGTAGCCATGGTACATTGCAATAACTGTACTTCTGATCTCAATGCATGGGTCAACTTGTTTAAGGAATATCAGGAACTTCTGGGCATACCTGTAAATATGGATGAAATCTATAGTAAACTCTACCATATCGCACTTACCGGTGACACAGATTGCGGAGGTCTCCTTTCATACAACTATATTTCAGGCGAACCTGTAACAGGACTTGCGGACGGAAGACCGTTATTTGTACGTTCTGCCAATGACAAGTTCAATTTGGCCAACTTTATGCGGACTCACCTATATGCTTCAGTAGGCGTTCTCAAGATTGGTAATGATATCCTGTTCAACGAAGAAAAAATCAAAGTGGATAGAATTACAGGTCACGGAGGACTGTTCAGAACAAAGGGAGTAGGTCAAAGAATCCTTGCAGCAGCCATCAACTCGCCTATTTCGGTAATGGAAACAGCCGGTGAAGGTGGTGCCTGGGGGATTGCCTTGTTAGGTTCTTATCTCGTGAACAACGAAAAGAAACAATCTCTTGCCGACTTCCTGGATGAAAGTGTATTTGTCGGAGATGCCGGTGTCGAGGTATCACCCACACCCGAAGATGTAGCCGGTTTTAATACATACATCGAAAACTACAAGGCAGGATTGCCCATCGAAGAGGCAGCGGTCAAATTTAAATAGTTGACAATTGGCAATTCCTTGTTATATATTCATCAAGAAATTGCCGACAAATCGCTGTTTAGCAAGAACCAATTCTCACTAAATATTAACATTAACTATCCCCACCCCTCTCCTCTTTGGGAGAGGGAAAAGGGGAGACTATTACCATGAAAACCACCTCGTTCATACTTGGCCTTGTCCTGTCCGCCTCACTGGCTAAAGCACAAAATGCTCCACAGGTGTCTTACTTCCCTTTACAGAATGTAAAACTATTGGATAGCCCGTTCCTGCAAGCCCAACAGACTGATTTACATTATATACTTGCCTTAAACCCCGACCGTCTGCTCGCTCCTTTTCTACGCGAAGCAGGTTTACAACCTAAAGCTCCCGGCTATACCAACTGGGAAAATACCGGATTGGACGGACATATCGGCGGACATTATCTATCCGCCCTCTCCATGATGTATGCCGCTACCGGAGATACTGCTGTCTACAACCGCCTCCACTATATGCTGAATGAGTTGCATCATGCACAGCAAGCTGTAGGTACAGGATTCATCGGAGGAACTCCGGGAAGCCTCCAACTTTGGGAAGAAATAAAAGCTGGAAAGATCCGTGCCGGAGGTTTCGACCTTAACGGCAAATGGGTACCTCTATACAATATACATAAAACGTATGCAGGATTACGGGACGCTTACTTGTATGCAGGAAGCGATCTGGCACGTAAAATGCTGATTGACCTTACAGACTGGATGATTGACATCACTTCCGGTTTGAGCGACGAACAAATGCAGGATATGCTTCGTAGCGAACATGGCGGATTAAATGAGACTTTCGCTGATGTGGCTGAAATCACAAGCGACAAGAAATATCTGGAACTGGCCCGCCGTTTCTCCCACAAACTTATCCTCGACCCGCTTATCAAAGATGAAGACAAGCTGACAGGTATGCACGCCAACACACAGATTCCCAAAGTGGTCGGTTACAAACGAATAGCCGAACTTTCGCAAGATGACAAGAGTTGGAATCATGCTGCTGAATGGGATCATGCCGCCCGTTTCTTTTGGAATACGGTAGTCAATCACCGTTCCGTCTGCATCGGAGGAAATAGTGTCCGTGAACATTTCCACCCGGCGGATAACTTCACGTCCATGCTGAACGACGTTCAAGGACCGGAAACCTGTAATACTTACAACATGCTCCGTCTTACTAAAATGCTTTACCAGAATTCTCACAATCCCAACAATACACAGGAGCCTGATCCCAACTACGTAAACTATTACGAACGTGCGCTTTACAATCACATTCTTGCATCGCAGGAACCGAATAAGGGTGGATTTGTCTATTTCACTCCCATGCGCCCGGGACACTATCGTGTGTACTCACAACCGGAAACATCCATGTGGTGCTGTGTCGGTTCTGGCTTGGAGAATCATACCAAATACGGTGAATTTATTTATGCACATCAGAAAGATACGCTTTATATCAATCTCTTCATCCCTTCACAACTGACCTGGAAAGAGCAAGGCGTAACTTTGACACAGGAAACCCGATTCCCTGACGACGGTAAGGTAACTTTGCGAATAGATGAAGCGCCCCAGAAAAAACGTACTTTAATGATACGTATTCCGGAATGGGCTAACCAATCCAAAGGCTATAGCATCAGCATCAATGGGAAAAGAAAAATATTCATTATGGCAAAAGGTAATCAGTATCTTCCTCTCTCCCGCAAATGGAAGAAAGGAGATATCGTTACTTTCAACTTACCGATGAAAGTCAACATGGAACAGATTCCCGACAAGAAAGATTATTATGCTTTCTTATACGGTCCTATCGTTCTTGCAGCTTCCACGGGCACTGAACACCTCGATGGTTTATATGCCGATGACAGTCGTGGCGGACATATCGCTCATGGCAAACAAATTCCATTACAGGAAGTTCCGATGTTGATAGGAAATCCCGATTCCATCCGTAAGTCTCTTCACAAAGAACAAGGTAGCCGGATCGCTTTCAGCTACAACGGAGATGTTTACCCTGCACAAGGCAAAGCATTGGAGCTTGTTCCCTTCTTCCGCCTGCATAATTCCCGCTATGCCGTTTATTTCCGGCAGACAAGCGAAGAGCAGTTCAAAGCCATTCAGGAAGAAATGGCAACGGCTGAACGAAAAGCAACCGAATTAGCTAATCAAACCATTGATCTTATCTTCCCCGGCGAACAGCAGCCGGAATCCGACCATGGCATCCAATATGAGCAGGCAGAAACCGGAACGAACACAGACCGGCACTTCCGTCGTGCCAAAGATTGGTTCGGCTATCAACTGACAGTAAAAGAAGAAGCAAGCCGCATACTGATTACAATACGGAAAGATGACCGTAACAAAGTGGCTATTCTACTGAATAATGAAAAGTTGGCTGTTAATCCGACAATCAGTGAAGCAGATAAAGATGGCTTTATCACCCTTTCTTATGTCCTGCCCCAAAAACTGAATACAGGTAGCTGTCCGATACGTTTCATCCCTGACGGAACGGAATGGACACCTGCAATTTACGAAGTACGTTTACTAAAATAAACGTTCAAAAAGAAATAACCATCATCAAAATCAAACATCTATATAATCATTAAACAAATACCATTTATGAAAGCAAAACTATTAGTCAGTACGGCCTTTCTGGCAGCATCAGTATCTCTTTCCGCGCAAAAGAGTGCTACCATAACCGTACATGCCGACCAAGGCAAAGAAATTATCCCGAAAGAAATCTACGGTCAGTTTGCCGAACACCTGGGTTCATGTATCTACGGTGGTCTTTGGGTAGGCGAAAACTCGAATATACCCAATATCAAGGGATACCGTACAGATGTATTCAATGCATTAAAAGACTTGGCTGTTCCCGTTCTACGCTGGCCGGGTGGCTGCTTTGCCGATGAGTATCATTGGATGGATGGCATCGGTCCGAAAGAAAATCGTCCGAAGATGGTGAATAACAACTGGGGCGGAACGATTGAAGATAACAGTTTCGGTACACATGAGTTCCTGAATCTTTGCGAAATGCTGGGTTGTGAGCCTTACGTAAGTGGAAATGTAGGTAGCGGTACCGTAGAAGAACTCGCCAAATGGGTGGAATATATGACCTCGGACGGGGACTCTCCCATGGCCAATCTCCGTCGTAAGAATGGTCGTGACAAAGCATGGAAGCTCAAATATCTGGGAGTAGGAAATGAAAGTTGGGGTTGTGGTGGCAGTATGCGTCCGGAATATTATGCGGACTTATACCGTCGTTATTCTACCTATTGCCGCAACTACGACGGCAACCGTCTGTTCAAAATTGCCAGCGGTGCAAGTGATTATGACTACAACTGGACAGACGTATTGATGAATCGTGTAGGACATCGTATGCAGGGGCTTTCTCTCCACTATTACACCGTAACCGGATGGAGCGGCAGCAAAGGAGCAGCCACTCAATTCAACAAGGATGATTATTATTGGACAATGGGCAAATGTCTGGAAGTGGAAGATGTGCTCAAGAAACATTGCGCCATCATGGATAAATATGACAAGGACAAAAAGATCGCTCTTTTACTCGACGAATGGGGAACCTGGTGGGATGAAGAACCGGGAACCATCAAAGGACACCTGTATCAGCAGAATACATTGCGCGATGCTTTCGTTGCTTCTTTAAGCCTTGACGTATTCCACAAATATACAGACCGCCTGAAGATGGCAAATATCGCGCAGATAGTCAATGTACTTCAATCCATGATTCTGACGAAAGACAAAGAAATGGTGCTCACTCCTACTTATTATGTCTTCAAGATGTATAAAGTACATCAGGATGCCACTTATCTTCCCATTGAGCTGACTTGCGAAAAGATGAGTGTACGTGATAACCGTACCGTTCCGATGGTAAGTGCCACAGCTTCCAAAAACAAGGATGGAGTGATTCACCTTTCTCTTTCTAATGTAGATGCTGACGAAGCACAGGAAATCACCATCAATTTGGGTGATACGAAAGCAAAAAAAGCAGTTGGAGAGATTCTGACCTCCGCCAAACTGACCGATTACAATTCTTTTGAAAACCCTAATATTGTAAAGCCGGCACCTTTCAAAGAGGTAAAAATCAATAAAGGAACAATGAAGGTAAAACTTCCTGCTAAGTCCATTGTTACTTTAGAGTTACAGTAATTTTAGGGGATTTACTTATTGTATCGCAAACAAGAAGACCGTAAAATTGTCGATAAAAAAGATAGCTCTTTTGGATTGTTAAATCCACATAAAGAGTTATCTTTGCGAACAATCTGACAGAAATCAATTAAATTTTAATGATATGAACGATAACAAACTTATGAATCGTGCAGCGGATAACATCCGTATTCTTGCTGCTTCAATGGTTGAGAAAGCCAATTCCGGTCACCCGGGTGGCGCCATGGGTGGTGCTGATTTTGTAAATGTACTCTTCTCTGAGTTTCTAGTATACGATCCTGAAAATCCCCGTTGGGAAGGACGTGACCGCTTCTTCCTGGATCCGGGCCATATGTCTCCGATGCTTTATTCTACACTGGCATTGACCGGTAAATTCACTCTGGATGAACTGAAAGAATTCCGCCAATGGGGAAGCCCTACTCCGGGACACCCAGAAGTGGATATCATGCGGGGCATTGAAAATACTTCCGGTCCGTTGGGACAAGGACACACTTTCGCTGTGGGTGCTGCCATCGCTGCCAAATTCCTGAAAGCCCGTTTCAACGAAGTGATGAATCAAACAATCTATGCTTACATCTCTGACGGTGGTATCCAGGAAGAAATCTCTCAAGGTTCCGGACGTATTGCCGGTGCACTGGGACTGGACAACCTGATTATGTTCTATGACTCCAACGATATCCAGCTTTCTACTGAAACGAAAGATGTAACCGTTGAAGATACTGCCATGAAATATGAAGCATGGGGATGGAACGTACTTAGCATCAACGGTAATGATCCTGACGAAATCCGCGCAGCAATCAAAGAAGCACAGGCTGAAAAAGAACGCCCTACACTGATTATCGGCAAAACGGTTATGGGTAAAGGTGCACGCAAGGCAGACGGCAGCAGCTATGAAGCTAACTGCGCTACACACGGTGCTCCTCTCGGTGGCGACGCTTATGTAAATACAATCAAGAATTTGGGTGGTGATCCTACTAACCCGTTCGTTATATTCCCGGAAGTAGCCGAGCTGTATGCAAAACGTGCAGAAGAGCTGAAGAAAATTGTAGCTGAGAAATATGCTGCAAAAGCTGCATGGGCGAAAGCAAACCCGGAACAAGCTGCCAAACTGGAACTTTTCTTCTCGGGCAAAGCTCCGAAAGTGGACTGGGCTGCTATCGAACAGAAAGCTGGTAGCGCTACTCGTGCTGCATCTGCCACTGTACTGGGCGCACTTGCCACACAAGTAGAAAACATGATCGTTGCTTCTGCCGACCTTTCTAACTCTGACAAGACTGACGGTTTCCTGAAAAAGACTCATTCTTTCAAGAAAGGTGATTTCAGCGGAGCATTCTTCCAGGCAGGTGTATCAGAATTGTCGATGGCTTGTATCTGTATCGGTATGTCACTCCACGGTGGTGTAATCGCTGCTTGCGGTACATTCTTCGTATTCTCCGATTACATGAAACCTGCCGTACGTATGGCTGCTTTGATGGAACAACCGGTGAAATTCATCTGGACACACGACGCATTCCGCGTAGGTGAAGACGGTCCTACTCACGAACCGGTAGAACAGGAAGCACAAATCCGCCTGATGGAAAAACTAAAGAACCACAAGGGACACAACTCTATGTTGGTACTTCGTCCGGCCGATGCAGAAGAAACAACTATTGCATGGAAACTTGCCATGGAAAATATGTCTACTCCGACAGGATTGATCTTCTCTCGCCAGAATATTGCCAACTTACCGGCAGGAACTGATTACGAACAGGCAGCTAAGGGTGCGTATATCGTAGCAGGTTCTGACGAAAATCCGGATGTAATCCTGGTAGCTTCAGGTTCTGAAGTAGCTACATTGGTAGCCGGCACAGAATTGCTGCGCAAAGATGGCGTAAAGGTACGCATTGTATCCGCTCCGTCTGAAGGTCTGTTCCGTAACCAACCGAAAGAATATCAGGAAGCTGTTCTCCCGGCAGATGCAAAGATTTTCGGTATGACTGCCGGTCTGCCTGTTAATCTTCAAGGTCTGGTAGGTTGCCACGGTAAAGTTTGGGGATTGGAATCTTTCGGTTTCTCTGCTCCTTACAAAGTGTTGGATGAGAAACTTGGATTTACTGCCGAGAACGTATATAACCAAGTAAAAGCAATGCTCTAATGAAAACAATCGGATTAGCATGCGACCATGCCGGTTTTGAACTGAAAGAATATGTTCGCGGCTGGCTGGAAGTAAAAGGCTGGGCTTACAAGGATTTCGGAACTAACTCTACCGCTAGCGTAGACTATCCGGATTATGCTCACCCACTGGCTCTTGCAGTGGAATCGGGAGAATGTTATCCCGGTATCGCTATCTGCGGCAGTGGAAACGGAATCAATATGACGCTGAACAAGCACCAGGGAATTCGTGCTGCTCTCTGCTGGAATGCAGAAATTGCGCATCTGGCTCGTCAGCACAACGACGCTAATGTTCTGGTCATGCCAGGACGCTTCATCAGCACTGAAGAAGCGGATATGATTTTGACAGAGTTCTTCTCTACAAAGTTTGATGGCGGTCGTCATCAGAACCGTATTGACAAGATTCCGGTAAAATAAAGCCTGAAGATAAATATAATAAGGCAGCTATACGATTGTGCGGTAGAACCGCAATCGTATAGCTGCCTTTTATTAATAAACTAACATGCGGAAAGATCGCCATCGGTTATTTACTTCTCAACAAATAGTCTTTTAGCATATATACATGTCTCCGACAATTCTATTTGCTATTATATATTCTTTTTCTTCCATAAAAAAAGCACTAATAATGAAGAAAGTACAGAAGCTGAAACCCAAAAAACAGAAACAGGACAAAAATTATAAATAACCACACCATTAATAACACCTTTATTGGAATCAATTAAATAACCGCTGATAATGTCTTGGAGCCCCGCTCCAATATAACTAGCCATACCGACAATACCCAACGCTGCTCCACTTGCATCCCTTGGAACAATATCTATCGCCATTAATCCTCCTAAAAAACAAATCAACACTCCTACTGCAACACCGAAGAGTAGCATACTCAAAATATTGATAAAGAAGCTATTTCCTGAAAACAAAAATAAACAAAGAGACAATGTATTAAGCAAACCAAACAGAAAAGCCAACAATCCTCTTTTGCCATGAAACAACCTATCTGATAACCAGCCTGAAAAAACAGTACCGACAATGCCGAGTAAAGCATTTATAGAAATAATCTGCGTTGCATGAGATAATGAGAATCCTTTCACTTCTTGCAAAAACAATACCCCCCAACCATTAATACCATACCGGCTGATATACATAAAAGAACTGGAAAATGCCAATAACCATATGAAAGGATTTCTAATGACAGCTTTTTGTAACTCTGAAGTAGATTCTTTTGAGGATGCTTCTTTTCTCTCCAATTCTTCATTAGATATGACTTCCACTGGAGGCAAACCTTTACATTGGGGTGTATCATGGAGAAAGAGAATAATAACAACGACTCCTGCCGCACCGGCTAAGGAAGCTCCGACAAATCCCCATTGCCAACCAAAGAAACCGACTACCGCTCCGACAAATATAAAAGAAAGAAATTCTCCTAAATTATGGCTGGCACTGAAGAATCCATAATATGTTCCGCGTTGTTTTAACGGGAACCAACGAGAAAGGGCAATAATAGCCGGAGGTGCTCCCATTGACTGAGCCCAGCCATTTATTCCCCACATAGCCGCAAAAACGACAAAAAGTAACATATTAGAATAGAAAGCCACATTTCCCTGCAACAATCCACACGCTCCGACACAAAAGTTCGCAACAGCGGAAACTGCAAGCCCAGTTGCCATAAAACGTTTTATATTACTGTGATCGGCCAGAAATCCATTAACGAATTTTCCTAAAGCATAAGAGAATAATAAGGCAGAGCCAATAATGCCTAACTGCACAGCATCTAATGTTCCATTTTCAAGGATTGGCTTCTTCACGACATTCAATGTAGTGCGGCACACATAATACAAACTATATCCTATTGTTCCGGACAAGAAACACGACCAGCGCCATTTCCTATACAACTTACTTTGCATTTCTTCGGAAATTTCAAGCATAGGGATAGGGGCACTTTTTTTATAAAAAGTGAGTATGTTTTTCATCATACAATGTTATTTCAAGATTTAAAAAAAGCACAATATGATATGAAAGAGAGTATTGGAATCAATACTCCCTTTCAAAAAATAAATATGCTGATAATTATTTTATTTAGTATAGCTCAAATCAACTCTCACAGGAAAATGATCTGAAGGAGTACGTGCCTGTGAGTTCTCATAAATAATATCAGAGGATTCTTGAGCCGAATTGGTTATTTTTTTGTCACTTGTTTTATAACGATATGTATCCGTCAAAACCGAATACTTGTCAACCACTAAATCCGGAGTTATAAAAATATGGTCAATACGGCTATTGGTATTCAGATTCGGATTAAAATGATTAATCGTTCCATTCAGCACATAGCGAAACTTCGCTTTCTCATAAGAATCGCACACGACTCCTGACGAGGCTAACAACTGATAACTTTCATGACTTTGATCCACATTGAAATCACCTGTCAGAATAACAGCATCATTTCCACACATTTCCTTAATCTTCCTCAACACCAACTTCGAACTTTCCCTCATTGCCACTTCCCCCTTATGATCTGTATGGAGATTAAAATGCCAAAAACGGAAATTTGTTTTCCTATCAACGAATTCCCCCCATGTACATATTCTTACATAAGCAGCATCCCAGCCCTTATTGGGTTTAGAGGTATCTTCAGACAACCAAAAGTGGCCGGAATGCAATACCTCGAACTTATCTTTCTTATAGAAAATCGGTGCATACTCTCCTTTCTTTTTGCCGTCTTCGCGACCTACACCAATATAGTCATAGTCCGGCAAACTTCTTAAAAGATCTCCCAGTTGGTTATATTTTACCTCCTGAGCACCCCAAATATCAAAATTATTGTATTTAATAAGCCGGGCAATTACAGGGTACCTTTGCTGCCATCCGTTTCCCTCCAATGAGTCCTTTACATTACTATTCCGTATATTATAAGACCCGACACTGAGATTTCCGGCTGAGGCATTGAGTACTTGCTTAATGACAGGTTGTACTACATTCTCCATTATCCGGTAAGCAGATTCTAGCGGATGCACTCCATCCTCGCTATATCCAGCCTTCATCGCACCATTTTCATCTCTTAAAACGGTATTATAGTCTACATACGGAAAACCATTCTCTTCTGCATATGCTTTAATGGCACGATTGAGAGCATCTATTTTCTGTGTGACTTCCGTAACAGCAGGATTCCATCTGAATCCGCCCGACGGTAATACTGAAGCCAAGATAACCCGAATGCCATTCATCTGAGCAATTTGTGCCATAGAACGAATATTATTCAAAGTAAAAACCGGATCATATGTCCCTGCATTCTCCGCTATGTCATTCGTTCCGGCGTTAATTACTACGGCATAAGGTTTCAGAGCAACTACATCCTGTTGAAAACGCAACAAAAGCTGGGCACTGGCTTGCCCACCTATCCCCCGTCCTATATATCCGTTTGCAGTAAAAAACTGCGGACGCATACGTACCCATCCGCGCGTTATAGAGTTACCTATAAAAACAACCCGCTTTTCATTCGTTGCAGGAGTAGGCAAACTATTATTCGCTTTTGCATAATATGCCAGATTCACAATCTCATAAAGATGTTTTTGCGGCTTTTCTCTCTGGGCATCAGATTCAGGACAAAAGCCCCAAAGAATACATATCACCAATACTATCTTTTTCATTTCTCTACTCATCATTTTACTTTCACAACTTTAAAATTATCCAAGAAGAAACGGGCGGCCTTTCCAGTGTTTTTCACCTGTATAGAACGAACTAATATTTGTGTGTCAGAGGTTGCCCCATAAACCGGAACAACTACTTTCTTCCACTTATTCCAGCTATTCACCTTGATTTCCTTTTCTGTACTGCCATCCTTCAGCTTACCGGCATTCAATACTTCTACAAGAATTGTATTCAGATCTTTATTGCCTTTCACGCCCTGATAAATAGCCACATCAAATGATACATCCACATTTACTTCTTTACCTGGTTCTATTCCCGCGCAGCTATACTCTCCCAAACCAGCTTCAGGCATACGTTTTTCTAACTTCGGAGAAATAATATCTCCGCCATCAGTCCTGCGTCCCACCTGCAAATACCCTAATCGAAGATAAACAAACTTTCCTGTGGTTTTCCAACCGGTAGCCTCCAGCACACCTTTAAGCTGCTGTGGCACTCCGTCAATCCGGGGACCGGCATTAGCAAACTTGCCATTCAGATAATCCTGGCCCCCAAACTCAGACGAAACCCAGTCAAATTGATCTTCAAAATAAATATACCCTATCGGATTATGATCTCCTTTACTATTTTGAGCATATATCACACTGTTCCCACAAAAAGAGAACATTATCATAAACAATATATATTTATACATCTTCATATTTCCCATAATTATTTATTCCTTTACTGCTTTTTCTACTTTCAGATGATCGAAGAAAACACGGTTTCTCCCTCCCGGCGAAGCGACCCCATATTTAATCCGGATACGTGTATCCGATGTGGCTCCATAAACCGGTATCTCAATCCTCCTCCAACTATTCCAGCTATCCACTTTTATTTTCACTTCCTTGTCTACCTTATTACTTAATGTTCCTGCATCAAGCACCTCCATGATTATATCGTCAGAATCCTGATTACCACCTGCTCCCATATATACTGAAACATCAAAAGATACCATGACATTTACAGCCTTACCGACACCAATACCTGCCCTTTTGGGAATATCCGGATAAGAAGAAATATAACTATTCAGTCTCGGAGAAATAATATCTCCACCGGAAGTAGTACTTCCCAACTGAACATATCCCAAAGATATGTAAGTGAAGTATCCGGACGATACGCTCCACCCCGAAGCATTCCATATCGGTTTACAGGCTGCAGAAAGCTTATCCCAGCGTGGACCGGTAGGCGGATATTGACCGATAGCCGATCCACCCACATAATCACCCCCACCGAATTCTTCTGTAATCCAGTCAAACCGATCTTCAAAATAAACGAAACCTGCAGGCTTATCATCATCAACCAACGCATCGAAATCAATCTCTATTCCTTCATTTCCAACTCCTTCCACAAGCTGAATATCATCAATACGATAAGTGCCACCTGCTGAATTGGAGAATCTGAAATACATATAAGATGTCTGGCTCAGCAAATGGAACTTCACTTGTGCCATCGACCACTCCGCGGTTTCGGCCTGTTGATATGGTAATTGAATCCAGTTTTCATCATCATTACTTATTTCTAAAATCAGACCATTCTCTTCCCCCAGAACACCAAAAGACAAAATAAAGCTGGTATTGGATTTTGTCCCCACAGGCCCGAAACTAAATTCACTATCCTCTGAATCAAGAAGTACATTATTAGCACCCGAAGCCGTTTCATATCCAACTGAAGGAGATTCACTGTCAATATAAGCCTGTTCACCGGAGAAACTGGTGCCTAAAATCCCGACTCCGACAACATTCCACTGCTCATAAGCCTTCACCGGAGCTTTTTCCACAACCGGTTCCAATCCAAAATCACTGGAAAAGAAACGGATAACCTCATCCCCTCCCGACTGGTTAACCTGAATCGTTTTCTTCGTTCCGTCGAGTGTTTCTAATGTTAATTCTGCAGAACGAGGTTCTCCTTCATTTTTAAGAGCGGTAATCACCACCTTGGTCGTTCCGGTTCCTCCCATAGGTGACACCTCTATCCAATCGACATTTTCATCCTTCGTTATCTCCCAATAAACATTGGAAGTAACCTCAACCCCTGCTTCATCTCCATTTTTTCCGAATCCTAATTTATTTATCTCTATTTCCGGTTGACTTAGTGATATTTCCGATACTACCTGTTCTTCTTTCTCCGAACATGACAGCATACAGAACACAATAAAAAATAGGACGAAATATGTCAGTCTTTTACTTGTAAGATTTGCTTTCATATATTCTTTATATTTAATGTTGAATGACAGGAATTGTCCAATACACCTCTCCACCATAAATTATGTTGAGTGAAGAAGTCCTCTCCTCCGATGTTGAATTAGAATAAACCTTCACATAGAAACGCCCATCCTCATTACCTTCTCCGGGCCAGACTTCAATCCAGTCAACATCCGATTCCGCTTCCGTCCGAACCTCCCATTCCGGCAAGTTAGAATAGAGAAAGAAAGATTTGATGTCACCCGATTTTGAGTTATCCCACACATAATCACGTTCAATCAATACATCCTTCTTTTCTCCTGTCAATACATCAGTTTCTGTAACCCCCATTCTTATATAATACTGTTCATCGCTATCGTTGTTGCAGGAAAACATACACACCATCACTACAGCGATAAGAACTGAGTGAAAACAGAGTTTTATCTTTCTCACACTTTTAAAATTACTTTGTTTCATATTATCTCGTTCAAAGTGAATAACTTTTATAATTCAGAAGCTTGCTTGCTCCACCATACAGGTGTCAACATATTATCCCCTCCGCGATAAAGAGTTCGTAAACGGTCGACAGCCGCTTTATAATTATCAGGATTCGTTTCTGCCGTATTTGTCGGATATTCGAACCGGGTGGGCAATGTGTAATTGTTACTTCCGGTAGCAGAACCAATTCTTAACTTAGGATAACCCGTACGACGATATTCATGCCATGCTTCATATCCGGTCCAGAAAAGAGCAATATATTTCTGAGTCAGAATTTGTTGTAATGTTCCATTATAAGTAACTCCATTCTGGAGAAAGAAAGATATCACTTCATCCGTTACAGGAGTCTTGTCAGGATCAATACTTTGCCAGTAACGAATAGAAGCGGTAATGGCATCTTCATAGTTTTTTTGAGCAACATCATCTCCCCCGGGAATGATTCCCACCTTCGCCGCTTCAGCTTTAATAAACAACACCTCATCATATTTCATCAAAGAGTAAGGAGAGGCGTACAGTCCCAATACGTTCTTGTTCAACATGGATATACCTTTATTATCAGTATCCTGAAAAGACTCTCCACTAGGTTGTCCTTTCCAATCGTAGCCTTTCACTTTGACATAATAGAACGGCAAACGCGGATCATTGGTAGTATTCATCAATGAGACCATATTTTCAGTCATATTGTGTCCTGACCCCGTAAACTCCGTCTCATTCTTATCCCCAAAAGGATTCAGAAAAGGGGCACTTCCGCTAAAGAAAATCGTCGCATTATCCTCATTACCGGAAAATACCGGATAAGTTTCCGGATCATTCAATATCTCCCTGATTTTTTCAAAAACATTCATTTCCTTATCACGATTACTCAGACGCATCAATAAACGAAGATACAGAGAATTGGTAAACTTCTTCCATTTCAACATATCACCACCATACAACAAGTCTTTATCCGTTTTCTTTAGTGGTGTAGAAGTATCATACAACTGGTTTGCCTCTTCCAACCATAAATAAAACTGGCTGTACGCATCCTGTTGTGTGTCAAATACAGGTTTATAATTCTGCTCTCCTCTGCCCTTAAACGCCTCACGACACGGAATATCTCCGAATACATCAGCGGCATTGGACATATAAAACACCTTCATGGTAAGAGCAATGGCCTCACAATTACGATATTCCGCATTATCCGTTTCTTCTCTTTTCATTTTAGCCACCTCATACATATGTGTCGCATTTGCCGCCCAGATAAAACAACCGTTCCACACACTTGCCATAGATGCATTACTGATTACATACCGATGTACCGCATTATTCGTAGCCCCTCCCACCGTGTACTGCATCAATTCATTTGTCAACATCCACGAGTTATTCAACATGGTTGTAGCTCCCGAGTAAATCACATTCGGCAACAAGCTTGAAGGAGATACAGTCCACATTTCAGGCTGATTGGGGTTAGTATTATAATCATCAAAATTGGTCGTACACGAGCTGACAGAAAATAATGTTGCCAGACAACCTATAAAACAAACGATATACTTCATATTCTTCAGAGTTTAAAAAGCTAATTTCAAATTAACACCATAAGAACGAGTCATAGGATACCCTCCTGTTTCAACTCCTCTGTAAAGCGAGGAACCTGAGAAAGAAGCAACTTCCGGATCATATTGGGGCCATTGAGTGATACAAAAAAGATTCGTAGCAAACACACCCAATGAAAGCCCCTGAAGCCTTAATGCGGAACACATTTTGGGAGTGAACTTATAATCCAGCCGACATTCTTTCATTTTCAGGAAAGAAGTACTGAATGTATTTTCCTCCACATTATTGCGATTCCATTTAACCAGATTATAGTAATCTACAATATCCGTAGTAATCTTCTCATTCTTGGTATATGTCCCGTCCGCCGCCCGGTTCACACCCGGATGTATCAAGCCGTCATAACGTCCTTCCAAGGAATTCTTCAGTTTCCCCATATAAGAAAGTCCGAAATTCGTGACAGAATAAGCATGCCCGCCCATCTGGGCGCTAAAAGACATATATAAAGTAAAATTCTTATAAGACAGAGTTTGAGTCATTCCGGCCTTCCAATCCGGATAGATGCTACCCAAATCTCTCAATTCCGTCCCTAATACCGGATTTCCTGTTGCCGCATCGACAACCACCTGTCCGGAGCAATCGACCTTATTTCCATTCTCATCCCAGTAAAACGCACCTTCCGGAGCCCGCTCATATCCGGTTCCATAAATCCGTCCCAGTTCTTTTCCCGGATAGGCATAGATAAAGACTCTCTGTCCAATTGTGTTCTTTGTATTCAACTGCCACAGATTCACTCCCGGCGCAAGTTCAACCAGTTTGTTCCAGTTTTTCGACCAGTTCAGAGTCATATTCCATTTCCAGTCCCTTGTCCGGACAGGTTTAATATTTGCTGAAATCTCAATACCTTTATTATTGACTTTACCCGCATTAATAATCCGTGAAGACGCACCGGTAGCATAATCGGCCGGAACATTGATGATTTGATCAGTTGTATTGGTATTATAGAAAGTAAAATCAAGTCCCAACCGATTTTTAAACATACGAGCTTCCAATCCAAACTCCCAGCTTTCTACATTTTCGGGCTTTAGATTGTAATTCTGAACCTTATTGGAAAGCAGATAAGAACCAACAAAATCACTATTGTTATATACCTGTTCCAATTCATAAGGATCCGTGTCGTTACCCACATTTGCCCATGACCCACGTATTTTCAACATATCAATCCATGAAGCACGCTGATGCAGGTTAAAAACTTCATCAAGCAGGACACTCACATTAACCGACGGATAAAAATAAGAATTATTTCCCGGAGCCAATGTACTTGACCAGTCATTGCGTCCGGTCAATTCCAAATAAAGCATATTTCTCCAACCAATATTAGCAAAGCCATAGAAACTGTTGATACCTTTACGACGACGCGTAGGATTCACCAACAAGTTGCCATCGCTATTCCGCAGCATATAGATACCCGGTTCCAATAAACGTGAAGCTGTAATAATTACATTACGATAATTTGAATACATACTATTCCCACCCAAAGAAGCATTTATATCAAAGTCTCCGAACCTGTCTTTATAAGACAACAAGAAATCATTGTTCATTTCAAAGTTATATACAGTCTGCTCCTTATACATACCTGACATATATCCATTCGAATAAAAAGGTTTGCGTTGTGTACGGAAATCATTACTCATATCCATACCACTTCTCAATGCTAAATTCAATTTATTCTTTATCAAAGAGATATCCAGACTGACATTACCATATACACGGTCACGTGCCAAAGTATTCAGCTGTTCGTAAACTTGCAGATAAGGGTTATCAGCCGTGGCATTAATCAGCAGATTCGTTTTCAACCCTTCTTCATACACTTTATTGATGCGTCCTGATTTATATTCATTATAATAATCATTTACACTGACGCTGGTGGGCGACCATATCAAAGTATATAAAGGCGAAGCTGTACTATATCCTGACATCGGAAGATTATCGCTATTTTTGCGATAGTATGTAACCTTTCCTGACAATTTCAGAAACCGGTTCAGTTTCTGACTCACAGACAGATTTATGTTTTGTGAATCAAAGCCGGTATTAGGCACAATCCAAGAATTACGCTGATCGGTTATAGACAGGCGGACAGAGCCCCCCTTCCCATTATTTCCGTCAATAGTCACACTGTTGCGGAAAGTCATCCCCGTTTCAAAAAAGCCCTTGTACCAATCCTGTTCAACAAACGGAAGTTTGGTATATTCATCCGTTTCCCAGTTTCTGGATGCATAGAGATACTTCAGCGACCCGTCATACCTTGGTCCGAACGAGTAGCGTGAATAGTTTCTTGGTGTATCCCCCACTGTCCAAAAAGAGAACTCGGCAGGCTTCACTTCAGTTGAGCCAACTGTTTGACGGCGATAATCGCCCGAACCATATTCATGTTGGAAATCAGGCCAGAAACTTGCTTGTTCAAAAACAGCCGAAGAACTGAACGTAACCCCAAGTCCTTTTGTGATACGTCCGGATTTGGTAGTGATAACTACTGCACCGTTGGCAGCGCGCGAACCGTACATAGCGGTTGCCGCAGGGCCTTTCAAAACCGAAATGGATTCAATATCATCCGGATTAAAGTCACTGGCACTGTTACCATAGTCAATCGGTGCATCTGTATTTGAATATCCACCGCCATCATTACTTGCCGACATATCACTGCTGACCGGTACGCCATCTATGACGAACAAAGCCGTATTACGATCATGAGACAAAGAGCCTTCTCCACGTAATGTAACCCGTATGGATGCACCGGGAGCAGCAGAAGACTGGTCAAAATTCAATCCCGCGACTTTTCCGGACAGCCCTCCCAGCCAGTTGGCAGAAACAGTCTGTGTAAAATCGTCATTATCCAGCTTAGAGATAGAATAACCTAATGCCTTCTCTTCACGTTTAATGCCAAGAGCAGTGACTACGACCTCGTTCAGTTTGACCCCGTAAGACATTGTAAAATCCAATTGCCGTTGCTCCCCATTCTTCAGTCCTTTCACTGTGACAGACTTTTTCTCATATCCGATAAAAGAAGCGTCTATGACATGTGTCCCCTCCGGCACATTCGACAAGAAATAATTACCGTCAATATCCGTTATGACACCTATTTTAGTACCATGTACCACTATATTCACTCCCGGAAGCGGTTCGCCATTAGAATCTTTTACATTTCCACGTATGCTGCCGGACGTTTTTTTCCTAGCAGGCTTATACACAGATATTCTCTTATTCTGTATCTCATACTTGATATCTTTTCCTTTAAACAGCAATTCCAGAATCTCTCCCACTGTTTTATTCTTAGCCTCGATAGAAACTACCTCATTGACATTTACATCATTATTACGTATCAAAATAGAATAATTCGTTTTCGATTCTATTTCATTGAATACTTTACTCAACAATACATTTTTCTGCTGAATCGAGATACGTATTTCTCCCTGTTGAAAGGGAGAAGCCACAACGGATAAGTTTATCAGAGTACTGAAACAGGCAAGAAAAAAAACGGTACGAATAGATATAAAACTTGTATTAGAATGATAAAATAGATAAATCATTCTATTATATAGAAATTTTGTCATACATTTGTAACATCTTAAAAGATTATTTTTAGAAAAATAATTTCACGATCGATCGGAGAGCATAGGGCAAATATGTTCTCCGATTTCTTTTACTATCTTGAGTCTATATCATAAGCATTACTATTATTTAAGGGTTAAACAATTCATTTTCTTTTATCCTGTACCACAATCATATTACCTTTACGTGTCCACGTATATTTCTTATCTACATCTATATATTCCAAGACGTCTTCAATCGACAGTTTAACATCAATGCTTCCCGAGAATATTTCTTTCTGAGCTTGTTCGCTTTCTATGTTAATCTTCACATTATATCTCCGTTCAATATCTTTCATGAGACTGACAAAGGAAGTATTAACAAAGTTCAATCGTCCGGTAGTCCACAATGTCATTCTTTTGGCATCGGTTACATCTTTCCGCATTTGCTGCCGCTCCTTATTGTAAATCAGACATTCGTCAGGAGATAAAACCACATTTTTCTTTTCATCCGAATTCATAGAGACATTGACTTTCCCTTCCACCAAGTCAACTTCCACTTCCAGATCCTCATGATAAGAGCGTATGTTAAACACTGTTCCCAGCACTTTTACCTTGAGTTCATTGGTATGGACGATAAACGGCCTTTCCGGATTCTTCTCCACCTCGAAATATCCTTCTCCCGTTAAATAAACATCTCTCGTCTTCTGTTTCAGGAAAGAGGGGCTATACTTTAATGTAGAACCGGAATTAAGACAAACGACTGTTCCATCCGGAAGATATACTTTGGTTTGTGAACCCAAGGGAACTTCCATCATACATAATTGTTTTGACTGCCCTGCAATTTGAATACCATTATAAATATAGTAAACAGTCACAGACATTGTTATAACCAACAATACAACTGCTGCTATGCGATATCCCCACTGACGTAGAGAAAAAGTTGAATGCTTGCGATTGGGATGCATAGACAATTTTGACACGAGTTCAGCATAGTTCGTTTTTTTCTCGTTCTCAAATCGTGGGACAAAAGATTTGGCACGGACTTTTGCCATTTCTTCATATTTCTGCCGATATATCCGGTCGGACTTCATCAAAGTACACAACCTCCGACTATCCTCTTCCGACAGATTACCAGCGAAATAATCAACCAGCAATTCTTCAAATTCCTTCAACTGATTTTCCATATATTATCTTTGCCTTTTGTATATAATACACATCTGGAATACGATGCATTTAGACAAAAACAATTTTTTTTCATTATTTCTTCAAAAGGAACAAAAGCAGAATCACAATAGCCGACCCTAATTGCATTTTCATTTTATCCATTGCATTCTTGATTTGAACGCGAACTGTATTTACCGAAATACCCAATTCATCCGCTATTTCCTGAGGAGAAATACCCGAATAAAGATACTTTTCAAAAATAATGCGACATTTTTCCGGCAGAGACTTTACTATATTTTCAACTTGCTGTTTCAACTCGTTAACTTCCAACTCCTGCAAAGGACTGTAATCCTCTATGCAAAATTCCTCCTGCATACGAAGCAGTTCTTCACGATATTCATCAATAATACGTTCACGGGTACGCAAAGAGCGGATATAATTCAAACAGCCATTTTTCACACTACACAACAAATAAGAATGTATGGGATATGTCAATCCGCCCCTGCGATACCATATATGCACAAAGACATCATTAACTACCTCTTTTGCTTCATCAGGATCAAACAAATAGGTAGTGGCATAGACACACAAATATGTAAAGTAGCTATCATATAAAATGGAAAAAGCAGATTCTTTCCCTTTATTTATATCTAAAATAATTTGTTGATTGACTTGTGAGAATTCCATAATATCTTATTTCATCGGTGCCAAAGATACATTATATATTTAAAATACAAGTCTCATTTTTATGAAAAAAACTATCGGACAAGTCCCACAATAAACTGATAACAGAAATAACCGCAAACCACAAACTTCAGCAAAGTTCCCAATATGAATCCGATTAATGAGCCGAATCCGGATTTAAGTGCCTGGGAGAATTCCTTATTTCCCAGTAGCTCACCAATCACAGCCCCGAGGAAAGGTCCGAGAATAATGCCCCAAGGCAGAAAAAGAAGTCCGACCATCGTTCCGATGATACATCCCCAGTTCCCCCATTTACTACCACCACTATACTTGCTGCCCAGCATCGGCGTAAAATAATCCAAGACCTGCAAAACAGCTACAATCAATAACCATACGATTAATTGCGTCGCAGTATATTCTACTTTATCCGTGAAATGAAGAATGACTAATCCCAAATAAGCAATCGGAGGGCCGGGAAGAAACGGAAGGATACAACCTGCTAACCCTGCTATCATACAAAAGGCACTAATCACAATCAAAATAAGGTCCAGCATAGATCTATACATTTTAATATCTGCACAAAAATACAGTAACTTTCAGTAAATACAAGCTAACATCAAGAATTATTTCCCCACTACTTGCACAGCCCCAGATAAATTCGTTCCTTTGTGAAACTGTAATTATCATCATGCGTAACCCACAAAAGAAAAACAAACCGGTCCCCGATTCATTCGCCCGCTGCCTCAACGAAAAATGTAAGCAAGCTAATTCCTGCCTCCGTCGTCTTGCCCTGTTACAAACCACACCCGAGACTCACTACTTCAGCATCGTCAATCTTGCTAGTATTTCGCAGGATGCTGCAAAATGCCCCTTCTTCATCAGTTCCCGAAAATTACGGATGGCATGGGGAATGAAACATCTGCTTGATAACGTACCATATAAAACTGCTTATAGCCTTCGCTACAACTTGCTTGCCTATTACGGAAAATCGCATTATTATTGTTGCTTCCGGGGCGAGCGCTACATTACTCCCACCGAACAGGCATATATCCGCAATTTGTTCCTGCAATATGGAATAAAGGAAGAGCCCGTTTATGATGACTACACCGAAGAGTACAGTTGGTAATCACCAAGGACAAAAGAAGTTCCCCGTAAGACAACAGTTGTTTCCCCGTAGTCCAACTATAGTTTCCCCATAGGGGGAACAACTGTTTGCCTATGGGGAAACAACTATTGCCCTACGGGAAACTTTTCATATCCCTATGTTTGAGACTAATTACCTATCCACCGACTATATATTCATAGAATATACAATAAAGTCCAAACGTTGTAAATTTCCGTCTTCATTTGCCCCATTTACATAAATAAAAACTATCTTTGCGTTTCAGAATCCCGAAAGACGAAAGAAATGGAGCAAATAGACAACCTAAAAGAGCTTATCAATCAGGGGGATGTGGACACAGCGATTAAGCAATTGGACCAGCTTCTCCAGGACACTTCTGTCGAAAAAGAGAAAGATACTCTTTACTATTTACGGGGAAATGCCTACCGAAAAAAAGGAGATTGGAAGCGGGCACTGGACAACTACCAGTATGCCATCGAGCTCAATCCGGACAGCCCTGCCGTTCAGGCCAGGAAAATGGCAATTGATATCCTCAATTTCTACCACAAAGATATGTTTAATCAATAATCGAACTCAAAGATAACGTAATAAAATAAAGATTATGGCAAAAATCAAAGGAGCAATCGTAGTCGACACGGAGCGTTGCAAAGGATGCAACCTGTGTGTAGTGGCATGTCCGCTCGATGTAATCGCCCTCAATAAAGAGGTAAATATGAAAGGCTATAACTATGCCTGGCAAGTAAAAGAAGATACCTGCAACGGATGCAGCTCGTGTGCAACGGTTTGTCCGGACGGATGTATTTCAGTGTATAAAGTAAAAGTAGAATAAAAGAAAAGAATATGGCAGAAGAAGTTGTATTAATGAAAGGAAACGAAGCCATCGCCCATGCAGCTATCCGCTGCGGTGCGGATGGATACTTCGGATATCCTATTACTCCCCAATCGGAAGTGTTGGAAACGCTGGCCGAACTGAAACCGTGGGAAACAACCGGCATGGTAGTACTCCAGGCAGAAAGTGAAGTGGCAGCTATCAATATGGTATATGGAGGTGCAGGTAGTGGAAAAATGGTTATGACATCATCCTCAAGTCCTGGTGTAAGTCTGAAACAGGAAGGTATCTCTTACATCGCAGGTGCCGAACTTCCTTGTCTGATTGTGAACGTGATGCGTGGCGGTCCCGGACTGGGAACCATCCAACCGAGCCAGGCAGACTACTTCCAGACTGTAAAAGGTGGTGGTCATGGTGACTACAGACTGATAGCACTCGCACCGGCATCCGTACAGGAAATGGCGGATTTCGTAGCACTGGGATTCGAATTGGCATTCAAATACCGTAATCCGGCTATTATTCTTGCTGATGGTGTGATCGGACAGATGATGGAAAAAGTAGTTCTTCCTGCTCAAAAAGCACGCCGCACGGAAGCGGAAGTAATCGAACAATGCCCATGGGCTACTACCGGAAAGGCGAAAGGGCGCAAACCGAACATTATCACTTCTCTGGAACTGAAACCGGAAGCAATGGAAATCAACAACCTCCGCTTCCAGGCCAAGTATCGTAAAATCGAAGAAAACGAAGTACGTTTTGAAGAAATAAACTGCGAAGATGCAGAATATCTGATCATCGCCTTTGGTTCAATGGCACGCATTGGCCAAAAAGCAATGGAACTGGCTCGTGAAAAGGGTATCAAAGTAGGTATTCTGCGTCCGATCACCTTGTGGCCATTCCCGACAAAGGCAATTGCCTCTTATGCTGATAAAGTAAAGGGCATGCTTGTTACGGAACTGAATGCCGGACAGATGATTGAAGATGTCCGCCTGGCTGTTAACGGTAAAATAAAGGTAGAACATTTCGGACGCCTCGGCGGTATTGTGCCCGACCCGGATGAAATTGTAACTGCCTTGGAAGAAAAAATAATGTAATTAGACGATTAGACTATTTACGATTTACGATTAAAGCAACTATGGTAAGTCGCAAAATAATCTTAATCGTAAATCGTAAATAAAAAATAGTAAATAAAGCGATGAATCCCGATAAAATAAGAAACGTACTGAATATCCTCTTTATGATATTGGCCGTCGCAGCCATCATCATCTATTTTGTAGCCAAAGAAGATTTCAAAATGTTTATCTACGTATGCGGCGCGGCAATCTTTGTCAAGCTGATGGAGTTTTTTATACGGTTCACCAACAGATAAGGAGAAGAAGTTATGACTAAAGAAGAAATAATCAAACCCGAGAATCTGGTTTACAAAAAACCGACTCTGATGAACGATAACGCCATGCACTACTGTCCGGGCTGCAGTCACGGCGTGGTACACAAACTCATTGCCGAAGTAATAGAGGAAATGGGCATGGAAGATAAAACAGTGGGAATCTCTCCGGTAGGATGTGCGGTTTTCGCCTATAACTATCTGGACATTGACTGGCAAGAAGCAGCACACGGGCGCGCTCCTGCTGTGGCAACCGCTGTCAAACGCTTGTGGCCGGACCGTCTCGTATTTACATACCAAGGCGACGGTGACTTGGCCTGTATCGGTACAGCTGAAACCATACATGCTTTGAACCGTGGCGAAAACATTACGATTATCTTTATCAACAATGCCATCTATGGTATGACAGGTGGTCAAATGGCCCCGACTACACTGGTAGGAATGAAGAGTTCGACTTGTCCTTACGGACGTGACGTGGAACTTCATGGCTATCCGCTGAAGATTACTGAAATCGCTGCCCAATTGGAAGGAACCGCTTACGTAACCCGCCAGTCCGTACAATCCGTACCGGCTATCCGCAAAGCTAAGAAAGCAATCCGTAAGGCGTTTGAGAATTCCATGAGCGGTAAAGGTTCCAACCTGGTGGAAATCGTTTCTACTTGCAGCTCCGGCTGGAAGATGACTCCCGAAAAAGCAAACAAATGGATGGAAGAACACATGTTCCCATTCTATCCGCTAGGTGATTTAAAAGATAAAGAATAACGCTAAAAGTCAACAGAACAATGAAAGAAGAAATTATTATAGCAGGCTTCGGTGGACAAGGCGTATTGTCTATGGGTAAGATTCTGGCATATTCCGGTCTGATGGAAGGCAAAGAAGTGAGCTGGATGCCGGCTTATGGTCCTGAACAACGAGGTGGAACGGCCAACGTTACAGTTATTGTAAGCGACGACAAGATATCTTCACCGATTCTAAGTAAATATGATGCTGCCATCATTCTGAACCAGCCTTCACTCGAGAAGTTCGAAAGCAAAGTGAAACCCGGCGGTATCCTGATTTATGACGGTTACGGAATTATCCACCCTCCTACTCGCAAGGATATCAAAGTATATCGTATTGACGCAATGGATGCAGCCAACGAGATGAACAATGCCAAAGCATTCAACATGATCGTACTTGGCGGTTTATTGAAACTTCGTCCGGTTGTAACTTTGGAGAATGTGGTTAAAGGATTGAAGAAAACCTTGCCGGAACGCCACCACCACTTGATTCCTATGAACGAGGAAGCTATCAAGAAAGGGATGGAGTTAATCCGTGAGGTTTAATAAATTAAAAATTAAGAATTGAGAATTAAGAAATAATTGCTCGCCAAGTAAAGGATGCAACATATTTTTCAATTCTCAATTCTCAATTCTCAATTAAAGTAAGTATCTTTGCCTCCAATTATGAGACGAATCTTACTATTATATATATTACTTTCCGTTATAGGTTTGACGACTGTTCAGGCACAGTTCGATAATGGTCGCCAGAGAGTAGACGAAAACGGATACGACCAATACGGAAATCAGGTAGACCCTGCCATGATTCCGGACAGATTGGATAGTGCAAATGTCGAAGTACAGGGATTGCCTCCAAAATTGTATATGTGGCGTATCAAAAACCAGTTGGGCGACCGGACCATAGTACCGGCAGATACAGCCTTTCATCATTTCCAGAATTCAAACCTGACCGAAGGACTTACCGGACATTACAATTATCTGGCCAATATGGGTTCTCCCCGTATGTCACGCATCTTCTTTGACCGCCGTGACCCGGAACCGACTATTTTCATGGAGCCTTTCTCCAGTTTCTTTATTCGTCCTACGGAATTTAATTTTACCAACAGTAACGTACCTTATACGAATCTGACGTATCACAAAGCCGGTAATAAAGTGAACGGGGAAGAGCGTTTCAAATCTTACTTCTCTGTCAATGTAAACAAGAAACTGGCTTTCGGCTTTAATATAGATTACCTGTACGGACGAGGATATTACAATAATCAGAATACGGCGTATTTTAACGCAGCTGTTTTCGGTAGCTATATCGGCGACAAATATCAGATGCAAGCTATATACAGCAACAATTACCTGAAAACAAACGAAAACGGAGGTATTGAGGACGACCGCTATATCACTGCACCGGAAGAAATGGCGCAAGGTCAAAGAGAATATGAGTCAACCAATATTCCTACCGTACTAAATGCAACGACCAACCGTAACCATGACTTTTATGTCTTCCTGACCCAACGATATAATCTGGGATTCAGTCGTGACATACCACAGGCTGAAAATGACACCACTCCCGCCAAACAGGAGTTTGTCCCCGTTACCAGTTTTATACACACCATCCAGGTAGAACGGGCACGGCATACCTTCAACTCGAATGATGATATGCGCGAGAAGAATTATTATCAAAACACTTATTTAGACCCAGATAATCCTACGGCCAGAGACAGTACCACCTATGTAGGAATCAAGAATACCATAGGTATTGCTCTATTGGAAGGCTTTAATAAATATGCCAAAGCCGGATTGACGGCATTCGCTTCCTATAAAATCAGCAAGTATACATTGATGAATATGGAAGGAAATCCGTTGCCCGACAAATACAACGAAAATGAAATATTTGTTGGAGGAGAATTATCCAAACGTGAAGGAAATGTACTTCATTACCATGCTATCGGAGAAGTGGGATTGGCAGGAAAAGCCATCGGACAATTTAATGTAAAAGGAGATATTGACCTGAACTTCCCGTTATGGAAAGATACCGTCAGTCTGATAGCCCGTGGTGAAGTCAGCAATAAGCTTGCTCCTTTCTATATGCGCCATTATCATTCCAAGCATTTTATGTGGGACGACGATATGGACAAGGAATTCCGTACCCGTATTGAGGGGGAATTGAGCATTGCACGTTGGAGGACACGCCTGAAAGCAGGAGTTGAAAACATCAAGAACTATACTTACTTCAACCAAGAAGCAACACCGGAACAGAACAGCGGAAGTATACAGGTATTATCTGCAAGTCTTAATCAGGACTTCAAGTTGGGAATCTTCCATCTGGACAATGAAGTGACCTGGCAGAAATCCAGTGACCAGACTGTACTTCCCCTACCTGATCTCTCGCTATATCATAACTTCTATATGCAGTTCAAACTGGCGAAGAAAGTACTTAGTGTGCAATTGGGAGCCGACGTGCGTTATTTCAGCAAATACAATGCACCTGCCTATATGCCGGCCATTCAGAATTTTCATCTGCAACCGACAGACGACCAAGTACAGATAGGAGGTTATCCGATTGTGAATGTATATGCAAATTTACATTTAAAGCGTACACGTTTCTATGTAATGATGTATCACGTGAACCAGGGCATGAGCAGTCCGAATTACTTTTTGTCTCCGCACTACCCCATCAACCCACGTGTGCTGAAATTCGGTCTTTCATGGAATTTCTATGATTAACAAAAACTATACGGCTTATGGTATCACGCCCCAAATTGAGACTGTTCAGATATTTAGTGCCAGTGATTGTTGTATTGGCATTTATCTCCTCTTTCCGTCAATGCGGCAAGCAGGAAAAACCTGCGGGACATCCGCGTGATTATGCTGCCATTGCCAAAGAGGGTATCATACGTGTAGCCACTGAATATAATTCCATCAGTTTTTATGTAGACAGTGACACTGTTTCCGGTTTTCATTACGAACTGATCCAGGCATTCGCCCGGGACAAAGGGCTCAAAGCCGAAATAACACCTATCATGAGTTTCGAAAAGCGGTTGGAAGGATTAAGCGAGGGACGTTATGATGTGATTGCTTATGGCATATTAGCCACCAGCAAGTTAAAAGACTCTCTGCTTCTCACCTCTCCCATTTTCCTCAACAAGCAAGTGCTGGTGCAACGCAAAGAAACTGGAGAGAATGATTCGCTCTATATCCGTACCCAGCTGGATTTAGCCCAGCGAACACTTCATGTCGTAAAAGGTTCTCCTTCTATTTTGCGTATTCAGAATTTAGGCAATGAGATCGGAGACACGATCTATATCAAAGAGATTGATAAATACGGTTCCGAACAATTGATATCAATGGTAGCGCATGGAGACATCGACTATGCCGTTTGTGACGAAAGTATCGCACTGGCAGCAGCAGATTCGTTGCCGCAAATAGATATTAATACAGCTATCAGCTTCACGCAGTTCTACTCATGGGCAGTCAGCAAACAATCCCCCGCCTTACTCGATAGTTTGAATACATGGCTGGATAAATTCCAAAAGGAAAAGGAATACCAAAAGATTTATAAGAAATACTATGATAAAGAATAACCTTATTTCTATTACACAAAAACTTCGATTCCACATACGTTCATTTTCTTTTATTGCTTTCCTGATTCTCCTGACTATCTGCTTTCCACGGACCCATGCCGCAGAAAGCGGGATATTCAATTTCTCGAATATCAATCTCAAGAATGGCTTGTCGCAACTATCAGTCCTTGCCATTGCCCAGGACTCCAAAGGGTATATCTGGTTTGCAACCCGCAATGGATTAAACAAATACGACGGGGAGAAATTCACTGTATACAAGCATGATAACGATGATCCTCATTCATTGTCGGACAATCATATCACCTGCCTGTTGCCGGACGATGCAAATGATGGATTGTGGGTAGGCACCAATAACGGGCTTAATTATATCAATCTCAAAACCAATCAGATTACCAAATATCAAACGGACGATTATCCAAGCATGGCAGGAAACAACATTGCCGTTCTTCAATTTGACCAGTCCGGAAATCTGTGGGTTGGTACCCGAACAGGGTTATGTATATGGTACCCCCGTTCCGGGGAATTCAAGAAGAAATATTCCGACCATATCCCGGAGAATGAAGCAATCATGCAGCTTTATATTGATGCAGAAAAACGGCTTTATATTGGTACCCACCGTCACGGATTATTTATCTGTACGCCTGAAATGGAGTTGATTCAGCAACTCAATAAAAGCACACTGCCTGCCCTGTCGGACGACGCAATCAGTTGTATTTTCGAAGACTCCCGGCATCAGATATGGATAGGAACAGAAACCAGGGGACTGAATAAATGGAACCCGAAGACCAAAGACTTATCCATCTACAATCAGAAAAACAGCGGACTGACAAATGACTATATCCGTTGCATCACCGAGCAGGACCAGAAATTGATTATCGGGACGTTTGACGGACTTAGTATTCTGGATTTAAGAAACGATGATATATCCAAGTACAACCGGTTCGATGCCAACCAGAACAGCCTAAGTCATTTTTCCGTCCGCAGTATCTACATCGACCGGGAAAAAACGCTCTGGGTAGGTACCTACTCCGGTGGTGTGAACTACTATAACCCGCTCAATAACCGATTCATCTTTTACCATCCGGTAGAGAATAACAACCAGAAGTTATATAATATCTTTGGCACGATGGTGTATGATTCCACTTCATTGTGGATTGCAACAGAGGGAGGAGGATTAATGCAGTTCGATCCCATCACCAAGAAATATACCAACTTCCTGATTGAACAGACCTCCCAAGGATTGTTCAACAAGAACATCATCAAATCCCTGTTACTGGACGGAGATTACATCTGGTGTGGCACAAGTACCGGAGGAGTCTATAAATTCCATATTCCCTCCAGAAAGTTCACATTAGTATATTCATTCGACCGGGAAAAAAATATAGCTATCTATACTTTTTATAAAGATGCAGAGAATAATCTATGGATTGGAACGACAGCCGACAAAGGACTGGTGAAACTGTCTCCGGACGGAAAAATCACGAATCAGTTCCCGTATGGCAAAGAGAAGAAGGAGTTTGTCAACTTCACCAGTCTCCGGAGTTTCCTGCCACTAAATACCCATACCTTTCTGATAGGAACCCGGTCGTTCGGGCTCTACGAATATGATATGCAAAAAGGAACGGTGCTCCGTTGCAATATGTCAGAGACAAATCCCAATCAGAAACTCGAAAATAACTACATCACTTCCATGGTGCGCAAAGCGAACGGTGAAATCTGGTTCAGCACTTTCGGAGGGGGAATATACCTGTATAAACAAGGAACAGGCGTCGTCAAACATATTGGCAAGAAAGAGGGGCTACCCAATAATGAGGTATATGCCATGGTGGAGCACAATAATAACTTATGGATTAGTGTCGATAAGGAAATAGCCGAGCTGAATACCAAGACCGGGCAGATACGTAGTTATGACTGTTTTGTCGGTTCTGAAACGTTGGAGTTTACACCGCAGGGAGTCATCAGTCTGCCCCACGGTGAGATCTACTTTAGCGGAAGCAATGGTTTCCTTTCTTTTACCCCCGGCTCTCTCCTAAAGAATAACACCATGCCGCCGGTAGTACTGACCCAACTGACCGTAAACAATAAGGTTATCACACCGAATGATGATACTCATCTGCTGGATAGTGCCCCGGATGATACACAAACATTGGTACTTGCCTATAATCAAAATAATTTTTCCATTGCATACAGTGCCTTGAACTACATTTTGCATAAACAGAACCAATATGCCTATAAACTCTCCGGTCACGACGAAGACTGGAATTACGTAGGTAGTCGTAAAGAAGCATTCTATACCAACATCGCTCCGGGAAAATATACATTCCAAGTCATAGCATCCAACAATGACGGCGTATGGAATGAAACCGGAAAGAAAATGGAAATCATCATTCGCTCTCCATGGTGGGGAACGCCACTGGCCTATATTCTCTATGTCCTATCCGCATTGGGAATCATGTTTATTATCGGCTATTATATGTACAGTAAGCATAAACTGGAACTGGACTTGCGCATGAAGCAAATGGAAAAACAACGCATGGAAGAATTCCATCAGACAAAGCTACACCTGTTCACCAACTTCTCGCATGAGTTACGTACTCCACTGACACTTATCATCAGTCCGCTGGAAGAGTTGATGAAACGGGCAGAAGTTCCCCAGTTTATCAGAACACAACTGGAGATGATTCTGAAAAATGCCCGCCGATTATTACTTCTCGTCAATCAATTGATGGATTTACAGAAGAACCAGAGTGGTAATCTTACTCTCCAACTGTCTCAAAGCGACCTGAATGCTTTCCTGCTCGAAATATTCTATACATTCAGGCAGATTGCCGAAAGCAAACGGATTCACTTTGAATATCAGGCCCCTCAAGGTGAGGTGACAGCCTGCTTCGATCAGGGCTTACTCGAAAAAGCCGTTTTCAATTTATTGTCGAATGCTTTCAAATTCACAGTACCGGGAGATACGATCACTCTGCGTTTATTGCTGATTACAGATATAGACACTCTCCGCCAAGAACATAGCGACTGGCTATCGGAACATTCTCCGCTTATCACCTCCCATCAGGGAAGTTATTTAGTGATTCAGGTAGCAGATACGGGAAAAGGAATTCCAGAAGATGAACGTACCCAAATCTTCACTCCCTTCTACCAGGTTGGTCACACGACAGGTAGCGAGAATATGAATGGCACAGGTATCGGATTAAGCCTGACTCAATCTGTTGTTCATCTGCATCACGGAGAAATTGGAGTCACAGCCAATACCCCCAAAGGAAGCGTATTCACTATCCTATTGCCAAACCACACCATGACAGAAGAAGAGGTAGCGGATGCCGTTGTTCTCCCGGAAGAAACCAATGAACAAGTAGAAAAGGGTATGTCCGGAGCCATTGATTCCGAAAACACCGTTTCCGGAGCCACTCCATCCCTACCCGGCAAAACAGTTCTATTGGTAGAAGACAACGAAGAGATACGAAGTTACGTAAAAGGACACTTGGAACAATATTACCATGTACTGGAAGCCGACAATGGTTCGGATGCTTTTGAAATTATCCTGAAAGAATTTCCCGACCTAGTGGTGACGGACATTATGATGCCCGGTATCGACGGACTGGAACTTTGTTCACTTATCAAGAACAATTTGCAGACAGGACATATTCCCGTTATTCTACTCACTGCCCGCACGATGGTGATGCATGTCAAAGAAGGATTCTTGTCGGGAGCAGACGATTATGTAGTCAAACCATTTAATATTGATGTCCTGCTGGTACGTATCTACAATCTTCTGGCACAGCGGGAGAAGCTAAAATCCGTATATAGCAAAAACTTCTCCCTGCAATCCATGGGAATTGAAGTGGAAACGACCTCCGCCGATGAGAAATTCATGCAGAAACTATTCAAAATCATTGAAAAGTATCTCACTGACCCCGATTTGAAAGTAGACAAAATCTGTGAAGAGATGGGATTCAGCCGGAGCAACCTTTACCGGAAACTGAAAGCTATCACCGACCTGCCGTTGAATGACCTTATCCGTCATAAACGTTTGGAAATAGCTACACAAATGCTGAAGCAAACAGAAATGAACATTACCGAAATTGCAACGGCTACGGGATTCAATACTCTTGCCTATTTCACGAAATGTTTCAAATCAGCTTACGGTGTTTCTCCATCGGAATATCAAAAGTCACATTCAGGCCATACAGATATTGATACCATCCGGAAATAGCCGATTTACAAAATCGTCCCAAACAATAAAAAATGTCCCAACAAGGCTTACAGAACGGATTTTTTTATTTGTTTGGGATGAAAATGCAAACATCTGGCATCATTAGACAAACCGATTCTACTCTGTTTCCATACATTTGCAATGTTGTTCTACTTAATATAATCATATGGAAACAAAGATTAAAAACTACTTGTTGGTCTTCGGACTTGGAATCATCACACTTACCAGTTGTAATCACTCTAAAGAGCAAGATATCGTTGCTTCTAACTTCGCATTTGCCGAACAGCAATTAAAATACGCACTGACTCAAATAGACGAGGCACGTGCCAATGAATCACAAGAGAGTAGAGAAAAGAGAGAAAACAAAGGCTGGGGGGAATTAACCAATCCCCGCAGTATCAAACCGGACGGTTCACTGGAACTGGTTGTTTCTAAAGACTGGACCAGTGGATTCTTCCCCGGTGAGCTTTGGTATCTATATGAATACACGCACAATCCATATTGGAAAGAGCAGGCGCAGAAACATACAGAAATTCTGGAACGCGAAAAAAATAACGGAAAAACACACGACATGGGCTTCAAGATGTATTGCAGCTATGGAAACGGTTATCGTCTGACCGGAGATTCCACTTATAAAGATATTCTGTTGCAATCCGCACGCACCCTGATTACCCGTTACAAACCGATAATCGGCTGTATCCGTTCCTGGGACCACCATGCAGACAAATGGCAATTCCCCGTTATCATCGATAATATGCTGAATCTTGAACTTCTGTTCTGGGCATTCCGCGAAACAAACGACTCCACCTATTATAATATAGCAGTCAACCATGCACTCACTACCATGAAGAATCACTTCCGTGAAGACAACAGCTGCTATCATGTAGTAGAGTACGATACCATCAACGGAACGGTACGCAGCAAAATGACGCATCAGGGATATTCCGACGAATCGGCATGGGCACGCGGACAAGCATGGGCCTTATACGGATACACCATGTGCTATCGTGAAACCGGCAGACCCGAATTCCTGCAACAGGCGGAGAAAGTAGAGAAATACATCTTCAGTAATCCGACCCTGCCGGCAGACCTGATTCCTTATTGGGACTTCAACGCACCCGGAATACCGAACGAACCCCGTGACGCATCCGCTGCATCCTGTATGGCATCCGCTCTTTATGAACTAAGCACATACGTTCCCGAAAAGAAAGAACAATACAAGCAGGAAGCCGATAAGATTCTCCAGAATCTGACGCATAGCTATCGTGCGCAACTGAACGGGGATAAAGGATTCTTGCTGCTGCACAGCACAGGTTCCAAACCACACGACAGCGAAATAGATGTCCCACTTTCATACGCCGACTATTATTTCCTGGAAGCCTTGCTCCGCAAAGCTAAATTGGAAAAGGAAGAAAGTCTTTTCTAAATCTTCCGGCAACTCTCACGATCACATCACTTTACTATTTATCCTTATTAGTACATTACTAATTATGAAAAGATTATCTTCCATATTCATCCTGTTCATTCTGCTGATACTCCCGTTAAATGCCATGATTCCGACTCAACAAAGAATCCGGCTGACAGACTCATGGGAATACCTGAAAGGTGACTTGGGAAGCATTTGGGAAGCAATACGTCCCGCCGACCCCGGTTCTTCCGAAGCAGTGCCTATCTGGCAACAGGTTACCCTGCCCCACTGTTTCAATGCAGAAGATGCAGTAGACCCGGATATCAATTATTATCAGGGCGCAGGATGGTATCGCACGCAGCTTTCTATCAAGAATCCATATCTCAATGGACGCATCCTGCTGGAGTTTGAGGGAGCAGGACAAAAAACGGAAGTGTATGTCTATACATATAAAGTAGCCAGTCACACAGGAGGCTACGACGGTTGGAGTGTCGATATCACCGAAGCTGTTCAACAAGCCCTTGCCAACCCGGATTGCGCAAAACGCTTCAATGGCAGAATTCCATTATCCGTTCGTTGCGATAATACCAGAGATACGGAGATGATTCCGTCCGACCTGTCGGATTTCAACTTATACGGTGGTCTTTACCGCTACGTGAATCTGATTTACCAGCCCGAAGTGTCCTTCAGTAATATACAGATAGAAACCCCTGTAGAGAAAGATATGAAAAGCGCTTCTCTAAAGATACAAGGAACATTTCATAACCCGAATGATATTCGCCAGGCAAGCATTCACCTTTTATTAAAGGCGCCTAATGGAGAAAAGGTATGGGAACAGACAACAACGATTCTTCCGTTGGGAACAAATCCTCTGTTCGAAACAACGATTAAGAATCCGATTCTGTGGAGTCCCGACCAGCCTCAACTCTATACCTGCGAACTGACATTGACTACTCCTCAAAGCAAACAGACTATTACAGAATCCGTCGGATTCCGTCACTTTGAATTCATTGAAAACGGACCTTTCCGGTTGAACGGAGAACGCCTGCTGTTAAGAGGAACCCATCGGCATGAAGACCATGCCGGAGTAGGCGCCGCTATGACAGAAGAACAAATGGAAGCGGAAATGAAACTGATTAAAGAGATGGGAGTCAACTTTATCCGTTTGGGACATTACCAACAATCGGACATCATTCTCCGTTTATGCGATCAGTTAGGCATTTTGGTATGGGAAGAAATCCCCTGGTGCAGAGGTGGACTGGGAGGAGAGAAATATCAGGCACAAGCCCGCCGGATGCTGACCAACATGATTACCCAGCACCACAATCATCCCTCCGTCATCCTTTGGGGATTGGGAAATGAAAATGACTGGCCCAATGATTTCTCAACATTCGAACAATCGGCCATCCGTGCTTTCATGAAAGAGTTGAATGACTTGTCACACCAACTCGATCCGTCACGTATGACTTCCATCCGCAGATGTGATTTCTGCAATGATATTGTAGATGTCTACTCTCCCTCCATTTGGGCAGGCTGGTATCGCGGACAATTCACAGACTACAAGAGCATTTCGGAGAACGAGATGAAACGGGTGAAACATTTCCTGCACGTAGAATGGGGAGGTGACTCACATGCCGGACGTCATTCCGAATATCCTTTCAACCCGCTACAGGCAATTACGAGTGGAAACAGTGCCGACGAACGGGCAGGCGACTTCGCCCTGCAAGGCGGAGATCCCCGTGCTTCCAGAGATGGCGACTGGTCGGAAACTTACATCGTAAAACTATTCGACTGGCACTTGAAAGAGCAAGAAACAATGCCTTGGCTGACAGGAACCGCCTTTTGGGTATTCAAAGATTTCTCCACCCCTCTCCGCCCCGATAATCCGGTGCCATACGTCAATCAGAAAGGAGTGGTAGAACGGGATCTCACTAAAAAAGAGGCCTACTACGTCTTCCAGTCTTACTGGACTAAACAGCCTATGATTCATATTTACGGTCATAACTGGCGGACTCGATGGGGCAAAGTGAACGAAGAAAAAGAGATTCTGGTATATTCCAACTGTGCAGCAGTAGAACTGTTCGTGAACGGCGTCAGTCAGGGAGTCAAGCAACGCAACAGCCAGGACTTTCCGGCAGCAGGACTTCACTGGAACTGCCTACTGAAAGCAGGAGAAAATAACATAAAAGCGGTCGCTGTGAAAGGCCCTGGTAAAGGTAACATGAAAGCAGCCATTACGGATGAAATAAGTTTCAACTACCAGACAGAAGAATGGGGCAATCCGAAACAACTGAAGTTGAAGACATACCCCGATAAAGGTTCTATCGTATGGGTGGAAGCCCAGCTGACTGACGACAAAGGGATCCCCTGCCTGGATGCTGCAAATGTAATCTCATTTGAAGCTGCGGGCGACGGAAAACTGATTCAGAACTTAGGAACATCCACCGGTTCCCGAAAAGTACAGGCTTATAATGGCAGAGCTGCGATTCGCGTTGACTTGAACGGTACATGCCAGATAGCCGTAAAATCACCGGGCATTCAAACTGCTTTCATCGAAGTGAAAGCTGAATAGCAGTGAAAGCTGAATAAGAAAAGGAGAAAAGTACCATGAGAAAGACAATAGTTTCAATAGGTTTCATTATATTCTTTGGCACTGCTACGGCAGTTACCGGAGAAAACACAGCCGAACAGATCCGTCACCTTTTAGAAAAAGAAACGATACAACGGGCAGATGCCGCGCTTCATGAGAAACCGGTCACAGTGACCGCTACCCGCGCGACAAGAAGTGCCGGAGGTATCCATGACTTCTATTCGGAGGGCGACTACTGGTGGCCGAATCCGGAAACTCCCGACGGTCCTTATATCCGCCGGGACGGAGAAACCAACCCGGAGAATTTCACAGCACACCGGCAGGCCATGATTCGCATGAGCCAACTGGTAGGCGACCTTACTTCCGCCTGGATACTTACGGGTAAACAAGTATATTCCGATGCAGCCATGCAACATATCCGGGCATGGTTTATCACCCCGGATACACAGATGAATCCCAATCTGCTGTATGCACAGGCCATCAAGGGAGTAGCGACAGGACGAGGAATAGGAATTATCGATACGATTCACCTGATCGAAGTAGTGCAGTCGCTCCGGCTTATGGAAGCGAAAGGGATAATTGACAAGGAAGAACTGGGGACTATCAAACAATGGTTCTCCGATTATCTGACCTGGATGTCCACACACCGTTACGGAATCAAAGAAATGGAAGCGAAAAACAATCATGGTACCTGCTGGGTCATGCAAGTCGCTGCCTTTGCGTTGTTCACGGACAACCGGGAAATGATTCGTTTTTGCACGGAACGCTATAAAACAGTACTTTTACCTAATCAAATGGCTGCAGACGGCAGTTTCCCTTTAGAACTGGAACGCACCAAGCCCTATGGTTATTCTCTTTTCAACCTTGACGCAATGGCCACTATCTGCCAACTGCTCACTACCGAAGAAAAAAACATATGGAACTATACCACACCGGATGGCAAAAACATCGATAAGGGTATCGCCTGGCTTTATCCATACGTAAAAGACAAAAGTAGCTGGAAGAGACAACCCGACATCATGTTCTGGGAAGAATGGCCGGTGGCGCAACCGTTCCTGTTATTCGGCACATTACATCATTTCAACAAAGAATATTTCAAAACATGGATGCAACTGGAGCATTTCCCCACCAACGAAGAGGTGGTACGTAATCTTCCCATCCGTCACCCGTTATTATGGATTCAATAAACTAGAAAATCAATAGAATATGAAAAACTTATTAGTATGCACATTATTGTTCGCCTCTGCTTTCACACTGAACGCACAGGTAGCCAACACCCGCATCTATGCCGCGGAAAAATTAGCCAAAGTAAAAGAAAAAGCCGATTCACCTCTATATGCCCCTGCCGTCAAAACTCTTTTAAGAGATGCCGACAAGGCTTTGAAGATGACTCCGCCGTCCGTAATGGACAAAACAATGACAGCAGATAGCGGAGACAAACACGACTATATGAGCATGGGCCCTTACTGGTGGCCGGATCCATCCAAACCGGACGGTTTGCCCTATATCCGTAAAGACGGACTAAGAAATCCGGAATTGGATAAGCTCGACCGCAACAAACTGGGAGATATGTCGAAAGCAGTCACCACACTGGGACTTGCCTATTACTTCTCCGGTGATGAGAAATATGCGCAAAAAGCCGTAGACTTCCTGAATGTCTGGTTTCTGGATGCCAAGACAAAGATGAATCCGAACCTCACTTACGGACAAACCATCCCCGGAAAGAATAAAGGCATGGGACGTGGTGCAGGTATGATTGATATTTACTCATTCACAGAAATGATTGACGCCATGACATTGATGGAGAACTCGAAAGCATTTACTCCCAAAGTAAAGAAAGGGATGAAAGAATGGTTCACGCAACTAGTGGAATGGATGCAGACCAGTCCCGTAGCTGCCGAAGAACAGAGAGCAAAGAACAATCACGGTCTGGCTTATGACGTGCAACTGACAGCTTATGCTCTATATACAGGCAATCAAGATCTTGCAATGAAAACCATTCAGGAATTTCCCGAAAAGCGTTTGTTCGCGCAGATAGAACCGGACGGCAAGCAACCGTTGGAACTTGCACGCACCACCGCCCTGGGATATACCATCTTCAATCTGGGACATATGCTCGATATGTGTTCGATCGCCTCCACTTTGGAACAGGATATTTACACCGCCACCAGTCCGGACGGACGTTCCATTACGGCAGCACTGAAATTTCTGATTCCATATATCGGCAAACCACAGAGCGAATGGCCTTACCAACAAATCAAGGAATGGGACAAGAAACAGGAAGAAGCTTGCTGGATTCTTCGCCGTGCCTCCTTCTTTGATCCGAAAGCCGGATATGAAGCCATCGGCACTCAATTCCGCAAGACACCTGCCAACAAAAGAATTCATTTAATCTATAGTTTAGAATAAGAAACACTTAAAATACTAATCAGATGAAGAACAAATTTATTCATTACCCTTTGGTAATGGCATTGATGCTGTTATTCTGTGTTCCGTGCGTTACCGTCACTTATGCACAGTCGTTTACCGTCACCGGAACAGTGACCGACAGTCAGGGTGGAATCCCCGGAGCGAATGTGAAAGTAAAAGGTGGTACCGCAGGTACAATCACCAACATGGACGGTCAGTTTACGTTGAGTGTCCCCTCCTCCAAGTCTATCCTGGTGGTTTCATACATCGGATACATCCCACAGGAAGTTGCCATCAACGGTAAAAACAAATTGGATATTCACCTGCTGGAAGATACCAAGACACTGGATGAAGTGGTAGTCGTAGGTTATGGTGTGCAGAAAAAGTCCCACTTGACGGGATCTGTGTCCAAAATGGATATCAACAACCTGACAGATATTCCCGTGACCCAAGTAGACCAGTTATTACAGGGTAAAATTGCCGGTGTCAATATCCAGAACTCTACTTCCGAAGCGGGAGCCGCCCCACAAATCCGTGTGCGTGGTATGGGTTCTATCAGTGCCGACAGTTCTCCGTTGATTGTCATCGACGGCTACCCCACACCGGACGGTCTTTCCACACTCGATATGGCGGATATTTCTTCCATCGAAGTATTGAAAGATGCCGCTTCGGCAGCCATCTACGGTTCACGTGCCGCCAATGGCGTTATTTTGGTTACTACCAAGACAGGAAAAGCCAGTAAACCAAAATACAGCGTGAAAGCCTCCACTGGTTTGAAATGGGCTTATAAGTTACATCCCATCATGAGTTCACAGGATTATTGCAGCATGATCGGATATGAATCGGTATTGAAAAATAAAACAATGTCACAGACAGAGGAGGCTTTCGGCCTCATTGATAACTACACCGACTGGCAGAAAGAGGGATTGAACAGCAGTCCGCAGATTCACCAGGTGCAGCTCTCCGTATCGGGTGGCAAGAATGACATCACTTATTATATTTCGGGCAACTATGCACAGGAAGACGGTATCATGCTCAACAGCAACTATACCCGCCTGAACCTGCGTTCACGCATCACTGCCAAACTATCCAAGCGGGTAGACTTCAGCTTGAATCTGGCACCGTCGTACACCAAGACAGAAACTCCTGCCACCAACTTCATGGATTTCTATCGTACGCCCTCTTTCATGCCTGTACGCCATACAGCCGCCACCTCCGCACTGACCGGCAAACCTATCGGTTCGTATGCACGAGGCAGTGACTTCAGCAATGTCACTTATACCCGTGAAGACGGAACCACTTTCACCCCGACCAGCAGTCCTTTCGGTTCGAGCAACAACAATCCGCGTTCACTGATGGATACGGAAGAACGTTTCCGCGAGGATTACAACCTGCAGGCGAATGCCTCTTTCAATGTCCAACTGATGAAAGGACTGGTATTCACCACTTCCAACGGCTTCTTTATCAAGTATCGCCAGAACAATCAATATCGCGATTATGCAGCGAAGAAAGATGAAGAATCTGCTATGGGTACTTATACCAACCGTCTGTATATCGACTTATTGAGCGAGAACACGTTGAACTATACCGGAAAGACAGGGAAGCATGACTACTCCGTACTGGCCGGCTACACAGCGCAGACTACTTCTGAAAGAACTGCCGGTATCGTCGGACTGGGCTTCCCCACCGACTATATCCATACATTGAATGCCGCAACATCTTTCGACCTTGACGGAACTTACACCCAGAAATACCGTACGGCAATGATGTCCCTATTGGCACGTGCCACATACAGTTATGATGAGAAATACCTGTTCTCTGCCAGTATCCGTACAGACGGAAGTTCTCTCTTCGCCGACGGGCATCAATGGGGCTACTTCCCCTCGGTATCTGTGGGATGGCGTGCTTCGGAAGAGTCTTTCCTGAAACAATTCGGTTGGCTGAACCTGCTGAAAGTCCGTGCCAGTTTCGGTGTGACGGGTAATAACAGTATTCCCGCCAATTCATTCTATGACCTGCTCTATCCCAGCAACTATGCATTGGGAGAGGGAAACGGCAACCTGATCTCCGGACTCGCCAAAACTAGCGAAACCAAAGGTAACAACCGCATCACCTGGGAACAGACTTACGAATACAACGCCGGATTTGACTTGAGCATCCTGAACAACCGCATCAACCTGACAGTGGACGGATACTACTCCATCACCAAACAGTTATTATTCAAACAGCCGGTTCTTTCTTTCACCGGATTCAATAACTACTGGAATAATATCGGACGCATCCGCAACAGTGGTATTGAGATAGAACTGAACACTCATAATATCCGCACCAAGAATTTTGAATGGGAAAGCTCATTCAATATCTCTTCCAACTTCAACAAGTTACTGGAACTTTCGGGAGAAGAACGACTGATCTCTACGGGTGAACGTAACGAAACATATCTGGCACAGGTAGGCAAGAGAGCCATTTCTTTCTTCGGCTACAAGACAGACGGCATTTACAAAAGTCAGGAAGAGGTGGACGCTGTTCCCCACTTGGCCAGCGCCGTACCGGGCAGTCTCCGGATTGTAGATATCAACGATGACGGAGTGATTAATGACAAAGACCGTACAGAAATAGGCAACCCATTCCCGACAGCAACATGGGGATTCACCAATACACTGACCTGGAAAGGATTCGACCTTTACGTCATGATTCAGGGAGTTCACGGACTGGATGTATTCAACGGTGACGGTTACTTTACCGAAACCAAGAAGTTCAACCGCAACTACGTGAAAAACCGCTGGATCAGCGCAGACTACCCGGGTGACGGAAAAACTCCCTCTTTCGCAGCAAACGGCGGTGTCGCCTGGGAATTTACGGATTACCTGATCGAAGACGGCTCGTATGTGGCATTGCGCAACGTGACTTTAGGTTATAAGTTCAATAAGAAGCAATTGAAAAAGATCGGAATCAACTCACTCCGTCTCTATGCTTCAGGACAGAACCTGTTCTATATCTGGTCCAAGGACTACCGTGGTATTAATCCGGAAGCACGCAAGACGAGTGGTTCTTACAGTTCTCCCCTTATCAACGGTTACCAGTCCGGAGGGTTCCCCCTGCAATCGACAGTCACTTTCGGATTCGAACTTAATTTCTAACTCCTTAAAGACAAATAACAATGAAACTAAAACATACATTCATCGGTATTCTCTCGACCTGTGCGTTGGGACTCACCTCCTGCGACTTGAACATCATGCCAGATTCTTACATAGCCGATATCAACTTCTATAAGAATGAAGCGGAAGTGAATACTGCTGTCATCGGCTGTTACGGAGGTATGCACAATCCGTTAAATATAGAATGGGCGCTGACGGAACTCCGCTCGGACAATACCCGCATGAACAGCACCCGTTCCAGTAATGACGCATTCATGCAACTGCTGGCACTGGACCTCGGAACAATGGACGCCAGCAACCCGAATATCCGTACTTACTGGGAGGCTACTTATCAGAACATCAATAACTGTAACTCAATACTGGTTCCCGAAGTGTTGAACGTAGTGGAGGACGAAAAGAAGCGTGCACAATTCGAGGGTGAAGCACTCTTTATCCGTGCTTATCATTACTTCAATCTGGTGCGTCTTTTCGGTCCCACCTTTCTGGTGACGGAAGAGATCAGTATGGAAGAATCATTAAGAAAAGACCGCAGTTCGGTACAGGCTACCTACTCACAAATCATCGACGACCTGAAACGTTCTGTCACGGACTTGCAGGATGTTACGTATAGTTCCAATGACTTGGGACGCGCCACGGTACTGGCAGCCAAGTCACTACTGGCAAAGGTTTATCTTACCCTCGGACAGTATGAAGATGCCAAACCGTTACTAAGCGATGTAGTGACTGTTAAAGGCGAAACGCTGAATGTCAAATATGCCGATGTGTTCGATACGACCAAAGAAATGAACGATGACATTATCTTCACTGTACGCTACAAAAGCGGCAGTCTGGGTATCGGTTCTCCGTTTGCCAATACATTTGCACCGCAGAACAGTGGCGCGAATGTAATCACCGGTAGCGGTGACGGTAAGAATTACCCGACGAAAGAAATATCCTCTGCTTACAGTAAAGAGGATTTAAGAAAGGACGTCAGCATGGCAGACAGTTATTATGATAAGAGCAAAGAGATGGAAGCACAGGTTGCTTATGTCAAGAAGTTCCTTTCAGAAGTATCTGTACGATACGATGCTGAAAATGACTGGCCCATTATCCGTTACGCAGATGTGCTGCTGATGTATGCGGAAGTGTTGAACGAAGTAGACGGTCCTTCTGCCGGATTGAAATACCTGAATCTGGTACGTGAACGTGCCGGACTAAGCAAAATCGAGAGTAACGCTGTGACTACCCGTAACGTATTCCGTACCTATCTTGAGAAAGAACGTCGTTTGGAACTGGCTTTCGAAAATCAACGCTGGTTCGACCTCTTGCGTTGGGGCAAGGCCATAGAGGTGGTCAACAAGCATATTCAGGAAACGGAATGGGATTTCTATGCTGGCTATACCCAACAGATCAACAAGTTGCAGGATTACCAATTGATACTGCCGATTCCACAAAGCGTGATCGACAACAATCCGGGCGTCATCACACAGAACCCTAACTATTAATACTAAAAGACACTGAATCATGAAAAATAAATTCTATAGCCTATTCATCTTCTTCGTTCTCACTGCGCTGGCAGGTTGCAACGAAAAAGAATCGACTGATGTCACCGAACAGGGTGATCCTCAAATTATAGAGTTCACCCCGACGAGCGGTAAGTTCGGACAGGAAATCACTGTCAAAGGAGAATTCCTGCGCGATATACAAAAAGCAACGATTGGTGGCGTAGAAGCTACGATACGCTATAAGCTCTCTCAACAGGAGATTGTTATTGTAGTTCCCGCCAATGCCGGAAACGGGAAAATCGTTCTTAGTACGAAAGAAAAAAAGACGGAAAGTGAGCAGTCATTTACGATTGTATATCCGGTTCCCCAAGTGAAGAATGTTCCTACCGGGGCGCACGTGGGAGATCAGATTGAAATACAAGGTGAGAATCTGGACATCGTGTCTAAAGTTTGTTTCGGCGATAAAGAGGCTTCCATCTCCTATCAGTCCGAAAGAGAAATTGTAGCAACCATTCCTTTCGTCATCACGGATACCGCTCCTATCTCCCTCTATTATCTTGACTCTACAGGAGAGCAGTTCACTCAACCGGAGGGTCCTGCTTTTGAGATCATCAAAGATATTCCGACCATTGACGCAATGGCAGAACAGGTGACCGAGGGAAGTCTGATTACCCTCAACGGAACTTTTCTGAATCTGATTGAAAGCATCCATTTCGGGGATGAAGTGAAAGTGACTAACTTCGTTGAGAAAACTGCCAACAGCATTGTATTCCGTGTTCCGGAATTGCCGGAGAGTGCCACTGTGGACGTTCTGGCCAAATATTATGAGGGAACAGGCAGTCTGACGCTACGGAATGACTGTTATGTATTTATTCCGAGAGTATTCAGCTATCCGAATCTGAAGATGGGCGCACACCGCAATGAAGATTTTGGTAATATGATTAACGGAACTACCGGACAGGTTTCCACCACTTGTATCCTGAAAGATGTTGATTCCCGTGCCCTGATTGATTTTGCAGCGGTACACAACAGTAATAATGACTTTGCATTGAACGGTCCGCAGAACATAAAGGCTAATTTGAGAAATTACTGGTGTAACGGTACTCCATTACCTCCATTGAAGAGTTCTTCTACGGAAGCCGAAGTCAACGAAAACTTTGGTGAGTTTACTTCTACTGTCACCAAACTTCTTGTACTTCAGGAAAGCAAAGGATATGGCGAACTGATTAGAAACATTAAAGAAGGAAACATCGAAGAAATATCTCCTACCGACGAGATTACCAAAGCATTATTCAATATTGATATGGATGCGGAAGGCTCCAACTCGGTACGCAGCCGTCAGAAAGCGGAAGCGGAGGATAAGGAAGCATCGAATATATACAAGGCAGGCAGTGTCGTTGTGTTCAAGAACCTGAAGAAGAATAAATTCGGTATTATGATTATCCGTTCTGTCAATGTAGACTTTGACGCTGTTAAGGCGACGAATGATGCCAATGCAACGATTACTTTCGACCTGTATTACCAACGTTACTAAAAAAGACGAAAGACAATGAAAAGACAATATAAATTTACCGCATTATCGGCAGTCCTGTTCTGCCTGATAGGTTTGTTGTACGGATGTACCCGTGACAATGAAATCATAATTCCGGAAACATCTGTCAATCCACCGGCTACGGATTATTCCGTAGCAATCGGTGACGAGGTTACCTTTACCGGACAGAATATGCATCTGATCTCTAAAGTGGCTTTTGACAATCAGGTGGTCAACATCACTACCGAGCCATCCAACCGTTCGCAAACCACACTGATAGTGGCGGTGCCCGATAATTTCGAAGTGACACAACATATCTCTGTCGTTGCCACTTACAATTCTGTACACAAACTGACTTTAAGTGATGCTTTCGAAGTGGTAGTGCCGGGTGTCACCACTGATGTGAGTTCTGCTACTATCGGAGATAAGATCACACTTACAGGAAAGAATATGCACCTGATTACTAAGGTAAACTTCGGAGATCAAGTGGTATCTTTCGATCCCAATCCGGACCGTTCGCATACTTCACTGATGGTAACTGTGCCCTCTACTTTCGATATAACTAAAAAGGTTCAGTTGAGCGTTACGTATACCACCCATACCGTGAATGTATCTAATGATTTTGAAGTAATCGTGCCACCGGTTATTCCTACTGTCACCACTGTTCTGGAAGGAGAAGTGGGCACAGGAGCCACTATTACGCTGGCCGGAACCAATCTGAATATTATCAAGAAAGTAATGGTAAACGGACAAGCATACGAGTTTACAGCTACCGCTACCAGTCTTTCTTTCAAAGCTCCCGAAGACATTACCGAAAATTTAGTAATCGACAATGTAGTATTAGTGTATGACAATGTGCTGGGGGATAATCAGGAACTATCTGTATCGGGAAGCGTAACAGTGAAACCGACACCTACCCTGCCATACATCCTTTGGGAAAATATCGAACTGGGAAGTCATGGAACGGAGAATGCTTTCTTTGATGTTACGAATGGACGGACGATGACTCCATGCGATGTAGTCGAACATAAGGAATGGGTTACTTTCGCAATGGATAATACTAGCGGTGCGCCCACAGCGCGTCTGTTGAATCCGGCCAATATCGGAACCAATCTTCTGAACAGTCAGTTTTGCAATGGTACAGCTTTGAATCTGAATGATTATGCCATCTGGAAAGAGCCTACGCAGACAACCCCGTTCAAGAAAGTCACGGATGACGCACTGATTGCCAAAGTGACAAATGGTGAAATCACCAATATTCGGGATGACATCGGAGATGTGAAAGCGTCTGATATCAAAACAAATACTCCGACTATTGCAGCAGGAGAAGTGTATTACTTCTATCATAAGGAGAAATTCGGATTGATCTGGGTGAAACAACTGAATATTCAAACAGACAGAAAGCTGAATACCATCATTATGAATGTATATTACGAGAAATAGACAATACAATAAAACGAGTACCCCAAAAGTTATATTATCCCATGAATCTACGAGCGAACTACTCCAAGAGAATCCGTTTGTCACTGGCTTTCAGTATTGTTGCAATGACTGTTTGCGCCCAGAGCATCTGGAATGCAGAACATTTGGAGCAAGTGAAAAAGTCTCTCAACCAACCCGCATACAGCGCCACTTATCAGAACTTGCTAAAGCAGGCAGACAAGGCTTTGAACGCCCACCATCTTTCTGTTATGATGAAAGATAAGACACCACCAAGCGGAGACAAGCACGACTACTTGAGCCAGGCACGCTATTTCTGGCCGGACCCTACCAAGCCGGACGGTAAACCTTATATCAGCCGTGATGGTGTGTCCAATCCGGAACTGGATAAACTGGACCGTAACCGCTTGGGAGAAATGGCAAATAATGTCACTACACTTGCACTTGCGTGGTATTTCAGTGGCAAAGAACAGTATGCACTAAAAGCAACCAAGCAGATTCGTGTCTGGTTTCTGGATAAGAAAACCTGCATGAATCCACATCTGAAATATGCACAGGTTGCGCCCGGACATAATAATGATCTTGGCCGTTGCTATGGTGTGATAGATACTTATTCGTTAGTGGAAATGCTGGATGCCGTCCAGCTTCTTGAAAAATCCCGTTCGTTCACCTCGAAAGATTCAGAGCAGCTAAAAAAATGGTTCGGGCAATTACTGGACTGGATTCTGACTAGCGAACAAGGAAAAGAAGAAGCCAGCCGCCCCAACAATCATAGTACTGCTTATGATGCACAAGCCATCGCATTTGCACTCTATACAGGCAATCATAAAGTAGCCGAACGGATACTTCGGGAAGTTCCCGAGAAGCGGGTATTCAAACAGATTGAACCGGGCGGCAAACAGCCCGAAGAATTACGCCGGACATTGGCTTTCGGATATTCAGAATTCAATCTGCAACATCTGATAGATATTGCGGCTATGGGAGAAAAAGCCCATATACCTGTTCTTTCTGTCAGCTCTGCCGACGGACGAAGCATTTACAAAGCTGCCGATTTTCTGAAGCCATATCTCGGTAAAGGAGTCAAAGAATGGCCTTACAAGCAAATCAGCGAATGGAACAGTAAACAACAGGAATTATGTAAAGACCTGTATCGACTGTATCTGCTCGATTCCACTCGCACCGATTATTTAAAGGCATATCAGCAGTTCCGGAAAAAGAACTCCAAAGAGCTTTTCAATCTTCTTTTCCTGAAAGAGAAAGATGCATTGTAAAAAAGGAGAATATACTCCGGAAGCTTACCCATCCAATCCGGTGGAATAGAGAAATAAAAAGCAAATAAAGCCTCAAAGACTTGACTTTCGCTTCCGAATATCGTATCTTTACAGAGTTAATGATAAAGTAGCTTCAATTAAACTACACGCAAAGGAGGGAATTGTGATTCCCTCCTTTCTTTTTATATATCAAAGGAAAAATCATATTCATAGAGGGGAAAGTTCCCCCACCCCGGCTTTCCCTTCTGTTTTGCCCGGTATTCTTTCTCCTTCAACCCGGGGCATAGCGGTCTTCACCTTGCTTCTTACCGGAATTAGAGTGTGCGTTGCCATCTTTTAGAGGCTCTGTTTTCACCAAACAGACCGTCTGTTCAGGTAAAGCAGAGCCTCTATTGAAGTAAAACGTAATGTCTGTTTTCCCACTGTCTCTGCCAAGTTAATAATCAATAAAGTTGCTCTTGACAAAAAATAGCTTTATCTTTGGGGAGTTGTTAAAGCAGACACAATAGGTATATATTATGAGTGAAAAGATTATCAAATGGGGCTTTATTGGTTGCGGAGAAGTAACCAAGACAAAAAGTGGTCCCGCTTTCCAGAAAGTAGAACATTCGGAAGTCGTAGCCGTAATGAGTCGTGACGGTGCGAAGGCGAAAGCGTATGCCAAAGAGAGAGGAATCAAAAAATGGTATGACGATGCACAAGAACTGATCGATGATCCGGAAGTAAATGCTGTCTACATTGCCACTCCTCCTTCTTCACATGCTACGTATGCCATTATGTCCATGAAAGCAGGCAAACCTGCTTATATTGAGAAACCAATGGCTGTGACGTACGAAGAATGTACACGCATCAACCGCATATCCAATGAAACGGGAGTTCCTTGTTTCGTAGCTTACTATCGCCGTTATCTCCCCTATTTCCAGAAAGTAAAGGAATTGGTAGAGAACGGGACTATCGGTAATGTCATCAATGTACAGATTCGTTTTGCCCAACCGCCACGCGATCTGGATTACAATCGCGATAATCTTCCCTGGCGTGTGCAGGCTGACATTGCCGGAGGTGGCTACTTCTATGACCTTGCTCCGCATCAGATTGATTTGTTGCAGGATATGTTCGGCTGCATCCTCGAAGCAAGTGGTTATAAGAGTAATCGGGGTGGACTTTATCCTGCTGAAGATACATTAAGCGCCTGTTTCCAATTTGATAACGGATTGGTTGGTAGCGGTTCCTGGTGTTTCGTAGCCCATGACTCTGCCCGCGAAGACCGTATTGAAATTATCGGTGACAAGGGAATGATTTGTTTCTCTGTTTTTACTTATGAACCTATAGGCTTACATACCGAAAAAGGACGGGAAGAAATCTGCATCGGTAACCCGGAACACGTGCAACAACCTCTCATTCAAGCAGTGGTAGATCACCTATTGGGTAAGTCCGTTTGCTCCTGTGACGGTGAAAGCGCAACGCTTACTAATTGGGTAATGGATAAAATTTTAGGCAAACTATAACCCCAAAAAGCAAAAAAAGTATCATTCTTCTCCGCAGTTTACCGATACTGTAAAAAAATTAATAGGGATATTCCATTGTATATTGTTAGTTTTTTCTATCTTTGTATAAAGAAGAGAAGGAAAAAATGAAACTAACAATATACTTTTTTGTACCATGACTAAAGAAGCCTTAATGAGGAAAGCAATCGAGCTTTCCAAAGAGAATGTTAAAAATGGTGGAGGTCCTTTCGGTGCTGTGATTGCCACGAAAGAGGGGGAAATAATTGCAACAGGAGTGAATCGTGTTACGGCATCTTGTGACCCAACTGCTCATGCCGAAGTGAGTGCAATACGTGCCGCAGCTGCCAAACTCGGTACTTTTAATCTTAGCGGATACGAAATCTATACTTCCTGCGAACCTTGTCCCATGTGTCTCGGTGCTATTTACTGGGCACGTTTGGATAAAATGTACTATGGAAACAATAAGACCGATGCCAAGAATATTGGCTTCGATGACTCTTTTATTTATGACGAACTGGAACTGAAGCCTGAAGACAGAAAGCTTCCTTCCGAAATCTTATTGCATAACGAAGCCCTTACTGCCTTCAAAGCCTGGGCGGCCAAAGAAGACAGAGTAGAATATTAAAAAAAAACTCTCACTATTATTAACCTATTAATTACCCCTCAAATGAAAAGAAAAAGCCTTTTATTTGTTATGGCATCAGTATGCCTGTTCAGTTGTCAACAACAAGACGAACTGCAAGACCCCAGTAAAGAAGGTATCAACTTTCTTACTACTGTCGACAATGAAAGTATCACTGACGCTGTTACTCGTAGCAGCAGTAACCTGTCACTTCCTTTAAAAAGTAGTTTTTCAGCCGGAGACGTCATTTCAATGTCTGTTTCCGAGCAGGAATATCAGCCTTTTATCTTGGGAGTAGATAACCAAAATTGGAGCGAGACAGCTACAGATTCGGAAGCTGTAACTTTCTATGCTCATTATCCTGAATTGTCCGGTGATGTAACGACTAGATCCCTCTTTAGTCGCTACCGTGATATCAAAGGCGGTTTAGAATATTTGTTCGGCACAGCCCAAGCCCGCAAAGGTTCTAGCAATGTAGCCCTTACATTCAAGCGAATGACTGCGCCCGTTATTCTACTTGATGAAAAAGGCAACCCGTACGAAGGTAAAGCAATCGTTAAACTTTTCCTGAAGAACAAAGGTGTGCAGGATCTTTTCAACGGTAAAATCGAAGCTGACAAGAATGCAACCCCGGAATATATCAGTATCCGGAAAATTTCAGAAGGTATCCTGACTAACTTGATTCCACAAATAATCAAAGCTGGTGAGAAGATTGGTTCTGTAATCGTAGACGATAAGGAAGAACCTATCATCGCAGATCAGGATATTACCATAGAAGCCGGAAGTCCTGTTACGATGAGACTTTACGGAGGTCGCGGAATTATTGATGAACGGACTCCGTTACGCAGATAAAACAAAAGAATAACAGCGATACTAATAAAAATCCCCGGAACCGCTGTAGACACTCAGCATTCCAGGGATTTTTTACACACAAAAGTTATTATTGAAATTGAAAACTGTCTCTTTATTAGATTAGAAGCGCATACCTACGGTTAATAGTACTTGACTACGTTTATTGGTAACCTTAGTTGTATTTGGCACAATGATTGTTTCAAAGTTTTCTCCTGTTTCATTATAGAAAGGATAAAAGTCCTCCTTATAAGTATGGAACTGATAAGCTAAGTCAGCATAGAAAACAGCTCCTTTATATCCCAGTCCTACTGTATAATTATTGGTTGCTTTCAAGTTAGAGAATTCTGTACTTGTACTGATACTGTTAAGTGCAATTCTCTTAAATGTATCGTCATACATTGCTGCTGTCATATAATTATATCCTAAACGGAAAGAGAATTCAGGTGCAAATTTAATTTCAGCACCAACGCGTAATGTATGTACTCCTTTCAATCCCGTTTTTATTTGAGATGTTTCATTCTCCATTTTCAGACCATCATCATATTTCAGTTTGGCTGAAGAATAATCACTATATTCATATTCTGCTCCTAATGCTACAGAACGACCAATGGTATACCCCAAGCTTAAATTATATTTCCAAGGAGTTACTAATTGATATTTAGTTTTTGATTCACCAGGGAATTCCATCGTATCATATTCAAACAATTCATCCTTTTCAATGATTCCGTTACTATTCATATCAATATCAGAAGTCATGATGGCGGAAGTTCGGTCTTCCAAATTAAACCATGTAGGTGTGTGTATTGCAGCACCGATACGGAATGAAGAGGATTCAAATGGACGTACAATCACTCCTAACTTAAAATCAACTCCCGTTCCACTTGTATCAAACCAATTCTCTAAAGAATAAGTTGAAACATCTCCCTCATAACTTTCCCTATAAATAGAATTTCTTGAATAATCTACACTATAAGCTCCTATCGTAGCACCCAAATAAATGCGATCATAAAAGTTTAGCGCAACATTAAAGTCATAGGAATGTAACCCACCTCTTTCTTTAGATGTATAGGCTCCCTGCACCGGCAAATAAATAGGTTCACCTCCCTCACCCACCATATAGCCTACATTGCTGGCATATTGATCATTATTTTCACCATTATCGCCCACTGCTCCAATCACTCTAGTCCGAAGAGCCATAGCGCCTAACCACGGTGCAGCATCGATACCTCCATCAGTAAAAGCGGCATTAGAGCTCAAATATCTTTCAGTAAGCCCATGGGATAAAGTAGCAAAAAAGTCACTTTGTGACAATGGTCCTTCCGAATCTTCTATCAGTCCATTCATTACCATATTTTTATCAAAGGACTTTACCTTACGATAATTAAAACCAAAGTTCACAAACCGCAAAGGTGTCTCATTTCCGATACGGCTTGATATAACAAAACCGATATTATCAAATGAACCAAACAACTTATCTTGTTCATTTTTGCTGCCGTTCATAGTAGACTTCATTCCAATATTACTGAAACCAAATGAAGTCATTACGTCACTACTTCTGTATATTCCGATACCTGCCGGATTGGTCCCCATAGTTGATATGTCACCGCCTAGTGCTCCCATGGCCCCTCCCATGCCGACAAATCGTGCAGTTCCATTCAAATCATTCCCCATAAACCGGGCTGCATCGTATAAGCTCTGTGCACTTACGATAGTACTACCAACCAAAGTACACAGTATCACTATTGTAAATCTTATATTTTTCATAAATATATCTTATTAATAATACCCAATCATTATCATCTTCTTCGACTTCCACCGCCACCAGAGGAACCGCTAGAACGAGAACTTCCACCACCACTTGAGTAACCACTCGAGCGAGACGATGAAGACTGACTCGGTGAGTAGCTGGAACCTGATGAAGAACGACTTGGAGAATAAGTGGAACTAGAAGAAGAACGGCGACTACTACTATTATCCGGGGAATAACTCCGTGGAGTCGTAGAACTTCCACGGTTATATGTAGAAGAAGAACGACTGCTACTGCTATTCGTTGTTCCATAAGTTCTGCGAGAAGAAGAGTTGGAACGACTGTTATCATATGTCGAACTGCTACGTGTACTGCTCGGACGAGTGTAGGTAGAACTCCTGCGGGAAGAGTTTGAGCCTGTGGTAGTCCCTACTCTTGTATTCGTACGATTACCTACAGTTCTTCTGGAAGAAGAATCATAAGTTGTGCCGCGGCGTGCAGATTGGCTTACACCTTCTCCATTTGTACGACGTGTACCAACTGTTGTACCGATTCTGCGGTCACTACTTGTTGGGTAAGAAGAACGGCGTGCACTTCCAACACTGTTTCCAAAGTTAGAACGACGATTATTATAATAGGTATTACGTGCCCAATGGTTTCCACCTCCGCCCCAGCCCCAGCTAGGACCACCGTGCCAGTGGTGGTGATGTCCCCAATAACCGCCGCCATACCAGCCACCCCAGTAGCCGCCATACCAGCCGCCCCAATAACCCGGAGAATATCCCCAAGCGTAATAAGGACGATTCCATCCCCAACCATAGTTCCATCCCCAGCCGTAAGAGCCATAACGCCAATCCCACCAGAGCGGATTACTGAATGTCGGGAATGCATAAGCATACATACCATCGGTATATACGTTCCAGTCCCATGAATTCGGACCGTAAACTACATCCCAATACAACGGACTGCTGATGCTGATAGCAAAACGCGGATTGCGGAAACGGATGATACGTTCAGCGTATTCATAGTCGTCTTCCGTACCATTGAATTCACCTGTCACCCATTCTCCGTCCAAATCCGGATTAGATTTTTCTTTTATATATAAGGTATCATTATCCATTACGAATTCATTATCACGTGCATCGTAACGGCGGTTATATTCATCCACATCCCGTGTTCTTCCCTTACGGTCCTGAACCACTACTGTAGTACCCGGTGAAGTATAGATGTTGGTCACCTGTTTCTTCGGTTCCTTCTTAACCGGAGTTTCTTTCTTCTCCTGTTTGTCTTTTGAAGGAATGAAGTAAAGGTCGTCATCAACGCTTTGTGCCATCAAGCCTATCGGGAGGCACAAGGCAAATAGCAAGAAATAAACAATCTTTTTCATATCATCTCGGTTTATGTAATTACTTAAACTTATTCACGTTACAAAGATAAGGAAGAGATTTTTCGTTCGAGGGAGATTTTCCCCAAAGGATAATAGGGAAATCCCTATTTCACTACTTTTATAGAGAAAAAGAGGTGTTTGATTCTATCGAAATACGTCTATTTAACTTATGATATCAAAGGTATGGTAAACTTCACATACGATATATACAAATCAAAGAAGTCCATTTGGAGCTTTTGTTGATAGCAACATATACTTCATTAAAAAACTTCGTCAAGACTTCGTTTTTGAGTATCTTTGCCCCATCATTATTCAGATAAAAAGAAAGATTATGAAATATTTTGAGTTTTCATTTCAGACACATCCTTGCACCGAAACGGTGAATGATGTATTGGCTGCTGTATTAGGCGAAGCCGGATTCGAAAGTTTTGTTGAAAGCAAAGGCGGATTGACTGCATACATCCAACAATCCTTATGTGACGAAACTGTTATAAAAAATGCGATAGATGAATTTCCTATACCCGACACAGAAATCACCTATACTTATATTGAAGCAGAAGACAAGGACTGGAACGAAGAATGGGAAAAGAATTTCTTCCAACCTATTATTATTGGCAACCGCTGTGTGATTCACAGTACTTTCCATCAGGATGTTCCCAAAGCGGAATATGACATTGTTATCAACCCGCAAATGGCTTTCGGCACCGGACACCACGAAACGACAAGCCTTATTATTGAAGAATTACTGGACAACGAACTGAATAATAAATCCCTGCTGGATATGGGTTGCGGAACTTCAATTCTTGCCATTCTGGCACGAATGCGAGGTGCACGTCCTTGCACGGCTATCGATATCGACGAATGGTGTGTACGCAACTCCATCGAAAATATCGGATTGAATCATGTAGATGACATTGTGGTTTCACAGGGAGATGCTTCGTCACTGACCGGAAAAGGACCTTTCGATGTCATCATTGCCAATATCAACCGGAATATATTACTGAATGATATGAAACAATATGTTGCCTGTATGCATACTGATTCTGAAATCTATATGAGCGGATTTTATGTAGACGACATTGACTCCATCCGGGAAGAAGCCGGAAAAAACGGACTGACTTTTGTCCATTATAAAGAGAAAAATCGTTGGGCAGAGGTGAAGTTTATTTATAAAGGGGCAACCGAAAATCATGGTTGATATACACTATTAATAAACACAAAACTCTTGATTGATATAAAAAAAATAGTGACGCTATATGACAATGATACCGTCAGTATCCCAATCATATACCGTCACCATTTTTATTGGATAGCGTCACTATCTCGTAGAAGCGAGGAGATCAGGTTATTATGAACGAGGTCTTCACATAGTTGTTACGCGAACTCCTTCTTTATCTGTTGGCACCATTCCTTTATTTTCTCTTCCGCATGTTCAGACTGATTATCCAAATCAACAACCAGACCACACCATTGCCCGCCACGCAAAGCTTTGGAACGTTCGAAAGTGTAACCCTCGGAAGAAGTAAAGCCAACTAGCGTAGCTCCATCCTCTTCAAATACCTCTGCCAACAATCCGATGCCATCCGCAAAGTTTTCCGGATAACGTATCTGATCTCCTAACCCGAAGATTGCAACTTTCTTTCCTTTTAAATTCATTGTCCGTAACTCCGGCAACAATTCATCCCAATATGTAGGAAGTTCTCCGTCAAACCAAGTTGAAGCACCGACAATGAAACAGTCATAAGCCTCAAAGTCATTTTGCCAAGCCTGTTCAATAGGCACTGTTTCTATCTTTTCCTTACTAAATTCTTTCTGTATTTTCTCTGCCACCCAACTCGTTCTTTCAGCTTTGGTAGCATAAAATAAGCCTATCTTTTTCATAATCCACACTATTTAATATTCCAATAATTTCCGGGCAGCCTCGTATATCTTGGCCTCATCCGGCAGAATTTCCTTTTCCAGAATCGGATTAAAACCGACAGGAGTAAAAGTAGACCCCACACGCTGCACCGGTCCATCAAGATAACGGAACATTTCCCCACTAATCATAGCAGCAAGTTCCGCACCAAAACCGGAGAAAACTTTATCTTCATGAACGACCAATGCCTTGCTCGTTTTCTTGACCGATTCGAATATCGCCTCTTTATCCAACGGAATCAAGGAGCGAATATCAATGACTTCCACTTTCCAGCCACCTTCTTTTTCCAATCGTTCTGCTGCGTGCAGGCAAAAATGGGTGGTATTGCCATAGGTAATAATGCTCAAATCTGTTCCCTCACGACGAACACGTGCTTTCCCGAAAGGTACTTCAAAATCTTCCGGCACTACTGCTGCCGCTTCTACCGAATTATACAATGCTTTCGGTTCGAGGAACAGCGTAAAGCCTTTGGATCGCATACTGGTACGAAGTAATCCGGCAGCATCATCCGCAAAAGATGGGCAGACAATACGTGCCCCCGGTAAAGTGGTCAAAGCTCCCTCCAGGTTTTGAGAATGATACAAGCCTCCACCGATATAACCACCGGAAGCCAGACGCAGAGTTATATTCGGAGCAAATTTCCCATTGCTACGCCAGTACTCATGTGTACACTCCACGTATTGCTCTATGGCAGGCCAGAAATAATCGGCAAACTCCGCTCCCTCAATCACCACATGAATTTTAGGATCAAAACGACTCATTCCATTGGCAGTGCCTACAATATAATCTTCCGCAATCGGTGCACTGAATACACGGGCCTCGCCGAATTCTTGCTGCATACCTTTGGTTACATTAAACACGCCTCCTTTTTCCCTGTTTGCCACATCCTGCCCCCAAATAAAGGTATCGGGATTATGGCGGAATTCAGCTTTCAATGTTTCATTAATGGCATTGACCAGAAAAGTCTTCTCCCCTTCCGCCTCATGTGTACCGTCTTTATATTTCTGTGGCTGATAAGGCTCGGGCATTACAAAATCATAAATGCTTTTAGGATCGGGATCGGGAGCAGCCAAAGCCTTCCGGTTGGCAGCAGACAATTCTTTCTTTGCATCAGCTTCTATTTGTTGCAGTTCTTCCTCGGTCAGACGTTTATAACGCAGCAGCATCCGGCGGAACTTCATCAAGGGATCAGCATCTTTCACATATTCCAATTCATTCTCATCCCGATACAAGGTGTGTTTATCTGAATTGGAATGCGAACCGATCCGGACACAATTCGCTTGCACAATAACCGGATTACGGGTGCTGATAGCATATTCCCGTGCCTCGGTCATAGCATTCATCGAATCGAATACATCCTTTCCGTTGCAATAGATAATCTTCAAGTTCTTGAAGCCCGAGAAGTTCTCGGCCACTTTACGGTTGGCAGTCTGTTCCGATTTGGGTACAGAAATACCATACCCATTATCTTGTATTACAAAAATCACCGGAAGACGTTCGAGACTGGCACCATTGATAGCTTCGTAAACGAATCCTTCGGAAGTAGCCGACTCTCCGTGAGAAGTGATAGCCACGCCTTTATGTCCATAATATACCATTGCTCTGGCCACACCTGCTGCGTGAAGGTCGTGTGTGCCAGTAGCAGAGGAGATGTTTTCAATGTGCCATTCCGGTTTCGCGAAATGGTTCGACATATGACGTCCTCCGCTACCCGGGTCCGTCGCTTTGGAAATACCGTTCAGGATCACTTCTTCAGCGGTCATTCCGGCAGAAAGCACGGTTAACATATCCCGGTAGTATGGGAACAGGAAATCTTCACCGAGGGTGAATACCTGACCAACGGCAAGTTGAATACCATCATGTCCTGCATAGGGAGCATGATAAGACCACCCCAATGATTGCAACAGGTAAGACGGTGCCTTTTCGTCCAAGGCACGCCCCAATGTCATCAGATGATACCACTTTTTCAGGGTTTCTACATCTGTAGTCTTTATATCATATTTCTTTTTCATGAGTAATGAAGTTCTTAATGAATGAAACAATCAATTATCAGCCTTTCCAATTTTCGAGATAGTCGGCTATAAAATGCAGGAAGTTACCTCCCAACATTCCGTCTACTACCCGATGATCGTAAGACAAAGACAAGTACATTTTATGCCGGATTGCAATCGTATCACCCTCCGGAGTTTCTACAACAGCAGGTTTCTTCTCAATATACCCTACTCCCAAGATAGCTACTTGCGGCTGATTAATGATTGGCGTACCGAACAGGCTCTTGAATGTACCAAAATTGGTTATCGTAAATGTGCCCCCATCAATATCTTCCGGCATTAATTTGTTATCCCTTGCTTTCAAGGCCAGAGAATCGATAGCAACAGCCAACCCGTTCAGATTCAGATGATCGGCATCATGTACCACAGGAACAATCAGGTTTCCATCATTCAAAGAGACGGCAATACCGACATTAATATGCTTTTTGAAAAGAATATTATATCCATCTACCGATACATTCACCTGTGGATAGGCAGCCAATGCTTTTGCCACGGCTTCTGTTATCACAGGCATATAAGTCAGTTTCACTCCTTCGCGACGGAAGAAAGCATCTTTATTTTTTTCACGCCAACGCACCAATTTGGTGACATCTACTTCTACCACATTGGTCACGTGAGGAGATACTTTCTTAGACATAACCATGTGGTCGGCAATAATCCGGCGGACACGATCCATCTCTCTGACTTCGACTCCAGGCATTGCTACAGGAGCAGACGATTTAGATAAAGTGGCAGCCGGCTGGGCAGCAGCGGCAGATGTAGCCGGAGCAACCTTCGGACTTGCCTGTTCAGTAGAAACAGCAACTGATGGTTTGCTTGCGGCCGGGGCAGCAGATGCCGGCTTCGGTTCAACGCTACCTCCTCTTTTCTTCTTTTCAATATAATCTTTTATATCTTTCTTACTCAATCGCCCTTCATAACCGGTTCCTTGTATAGCATCCAGCTCTTCTTTCGGAATCTTAGCTTCCCGCGCCAACTGAATCACAACAGGAGAGTACCAACGTTCTTCCTCTGCAACAACAGGTTTCGATGCAGTATTCGCTGATACGTTCTTAGCAGTTTCCGCTGACGATGGTGATGTTTCAGAAACATTTACCGGCTCCGTTCCAGAAGATTCTTCGCCATCCAAATCAATTATAGCGACTACGGTTCCTACAGCAACAGTATCACCTTCCTTATATAAAATCTCCACCACTTTTCCCGCTACGGGAGAAGGGATCTCCGCACTTACTTTAGCAGTATTCACTTCAAAAAGCACATCGTCTTCCTGAATCATGTCACCCACCTTTACAGACCAAGAGACGATGGTCCCTTCGGTTATACTCTCGCCCAACTTAGGCATTTTTATTTCGAATTTCGACATAGACAGTTAATTTATTATTCAACCTTGAGATATTACAACAACGGGCTGAAATAGAAAGTTTTAAGTTAAGTAAATTTTAACCGGATACTGACAAAGCCAGTCCGGACATCAACGACTATATATCCACTCTTTCTGAATATATTTCTCTTTCCGGAGCTGATTGACAGCCTCTATTTCCTTCCCGTTAAAAGCACTGACAGATTGGGACTTACTGAAATACTGAAAAGCCTTCTCTTTAAAATCAGTTACAGTTCCCTCCGGCAAGTGACTCCGAATATTGGTTACCTCACTCCGAACGGAAGGAACAGCATATACTGACGATAAAGTTTCATCATCAACCATCGGTTCCGGATTCAAAGCTTTATACAAGGTAGCCAGATCCGTATCATACAACAGAGTGCAATGATACAACACCCGATTCTTATGTACACATTGCGCACTCCCTGATATTTTCAATCCATTCAAATAAATCCCCAATCGTTCATCTCCTTTTACCATCAGGCCTATAGAATTCAAGAAATCCAATGTCCGCTGCAAGTAAGTAACAAATTCCGGCAGACGAGGAACCGTTTCTATAAAAGTCAGATTGACATTACCCAAATCATGATACACCGCTCCCCCACCCGAAAAACGACGGGCAATATGTACTCGTTCCTGTTCCGCCCATTTCTTATCGACTTCCGACCGCAACCGCTGATGCTTACCTATTACCACAGAAGGAGTATCCTGCCAAAGCATGAAAATATCTTCATTTACCTGCTTCAACAGATATTCTTCTGCTGCCAAGTGAAAGTAAATATCAGTAAACGGACTATAGATACATCGAATCATAGATCAAGCGGAATAAGAGTTAAAACATAATTTCGTGATAAATCTCTCCGACCGTAGGATGCGGAAACACAGTCTTCTGGAATTCCTCCACCATGTACCCTCTCTGAATAGCAATACCTGCTATCACAATAAGTTCTGATGCCGGATTTCCCAACATGTGACAACCGATAATCCTCCCGTCTTCATCCTGGATCAGCTTACAGAGTCCGTTTCCCTGTTCATTCTCCGCAACGAACCGTCCGGAATAAGCCATCGGTAATTTTGAAACACGGTAAGGAACTCCTGATTTTACCAGTTCTTCTTCCGTCTTTCCCACTCCCGCCACTTCAGGGTTGGTATAAACGACTCCCGGAACACAATCGTAATTCATCCGGTCTTCCACTCCTAAAATATGATTGATAGCGACTTCCGCTTCACGGATAGCGGTATGCGCCAATAAAGAATAGCCTGTAATATCACCACACGCATATACACGAGGATGCGAAGTCAACAGATGTTCGTCTACTTTCACTCCATTCCGATGCAGTTCTATATTCAGCTTGTCCAGTCCTACCTTGGATAGATTTGCCTTACGTCCTACACTAAGCAAGATCTTCTCCGCTTCAATAGTAGACGTCTTGCCTTCTTTTTCTATCACAACTCCATGAGGATTTACTTCCACCACTTTCGTATTCAAATAGAAAGTGACTCCCCGTTTGGCATATTCGGCACGAAGCATACCGCTGGTTTCCTTATCCATCGCTCCCAGAATCTCCGGCATCATTTCTACCACATGCACTTTCACACCCATACTGTTGAAGAAAGAAGCAAACTCCATCCCGATCACCCCGCCGCCAATAATGACCAGCGTCTTTGGAAGTTCCTTTATTTCCAATGCCTCCTTGGAAGTCCAATAACTGATTTCTGACAGTCCCGGTATAGGAGGAATCACTGTATCAGAGCCGGTACATACCAGCAAATATTTCACGGAATAGGTTTCTCCATCACAAATGATTTGTATTTTCCCATCTTTTTCTCCTTCTATCAGAGCTTCCTTTTCTACAATAGTCACTCCGTAAGAACTCACAGTCATCTTCACACCGCCCGTCAACATTTTTACTGTTTTATCTTTACGGCTCATAATCTTGGATAAATCGAACGAAGGAGATTCGGCAGAAACGCCGTATTTGGAAGCATTCTTGATGCTATCCAGTATTTTAGCAGAATATAACAAAGTTTTAGTAGGAATACACCCCTCATTGAGACATACTCCACCCATTGCCTTTTTCTCAAAAAGAACGGCCTTTAATCCGTTGGCCCCTGCCCGTTCGGCAGCTGTGTACCCGGCCGGACCACCACCAATAATAGCTATATCAAAGTTCATAATCGTATCTTTTAAGTAATAATACGATTATAACAAATATGAGAAGAGATAAGTTGTAGGGAAAAGAAATACCCGTTACTTAATTGTCAGCTTTTTAAGTTCCTCTAACGAGCCATTGAATACATTCAAATCTACGTCTTCTTTAATACCGGGAACACTTCCCACATCCGTATGTTGCCAAAAGTGCCATTTTCCCTGATACCTTACAGAGTCCACATAATAATGGGCAATCCAATAAGGGTATGCATTGAAGATAGAGTCGTCCAGATAACGGGTTTTAAATTTATAAGAGGTATAAAGAATAGGCTTCACCCCATAATGAGATTCCACCCGGTCCAGCCAGCGTTTGATGCCTTGCTGTAATTCCTTTTTCTCTTTTCGTCCGGTCACTTCCACATCGAGAACCGGAGGCAGGTCACCGGAATCCAGTTTTACCGTGCGAATAAAGAAGTCCGCCTGTTTCAAAGCATCCGTGCTCGGAATATAAAAATGATAAGCGCCACGGATAAATCCATGATTACGGGCATTGGCAAAGTTTGCCTCAAATGTAGTATCGTTATGATCTCCTCCTTCTGTTGCCTTCATAAAGACAAAATGCAAAGGAGTAGCCGTCTCTTTATTCTGCAACAGCTTCTTCCAATCAATCTTTCCCTGATAGTGAGAAATGTCAATACCATGAATATCATATCCGTCAGGGATGCAGACACCGTATTCCTTTAAGCCATGGCAAGGTTTCCATCGATAAGCATAAGGACGGATAAAGAAATAATAGAAAGCTGCGGAGAAACAACCGACAATCATCACTGCCAGCATATTACGGAGCCAGGTAGGCATCACAGTTCGATGCTTCACCTGTTCCTTTTTTGAGGTACGGGAAGTTTTGGAAGAAGAGGTCGTTCCCTTTCTTTTAGTGGTGGAAACAGTTCTTTTCTTCTGTACGGCAGACATCGGGTTGTTGCGTTGCGGCATTTACTTTAAACGATCAATATTTTTAGAGATAGGCACGGATTACACGGAATACACGGTTTATTAAGAAATAACTAAAAAACCGTGTTAATCCGCGTAATCCGTGCCTGAAAGAACCCTTCATTGCAGCTGTTATTGCAACTATTACATTAACAACTGCTCTGAAGTGTATTTATTTAGCTTGTTCCAGTTGCAAAGTCTTAGTTGCCTGGTCGCAAACTTCTGTAGGACCGAAGTATTGGATCGGACCCGGATATACATAATCCGTTTCGATAGCCCAACGTTCGCGTTGTGAAGCAAATGCTTTGAAAGGAGCACCATCCAGTTTTACCAATGCTTTCTGGATAACCGGCTTCATTTCACCGTGACGACGTTCCATGTTCATCATCATGGTAATAGGCACACCACCAGCAATCCATTCAGCAGCAGGAGCTGTTGTGTTACGTACAGAAGACATATAACCAGTCTTACCGTTAGCAATCAACATAGAAGCTGTGTAACCCAAAGAGTAGCAATAGTCAGCGTCAAAGTTTGACGGAGCAGCACAACGTCCTTCATAACCGAAGAAGTGGTGTTGAGCAGCAAATTTACCAACATACTTGCCTTCTTCTTTCCATGCAGCCAACTTAGTAGCTACCATTTCAGACAACAGTTTTTCAGTTTCGATCAATGATACCTGAACGTTTCCATGCGGGTCACGATCCAAAGTCAACTGACGGGCAACACCTTCCGGCAGACTTGCATAGATAGCAGAGTTTTCCGGAGAAAGTTTGCGGATGATATAATCACGTTGGTGAGATTTCTTAATCTGACCGAATTCTTCAGCATTAGCAGCCAAGAAGTCATTCAATTCAGCAATCAGACGTTTCATGGCAGGAATGAACTCAACCAGTCCTTCCGGAATCAATACTGTACCGAAGTTGTGTCCTTGTGCTGCACGGTCTGCTACCACTTTAGCGATGTAAGTCACTACATCATCCAAAGACATATCTTTTGCTTCCACTTCTTCTGAAACGATACATACGTTAGGCTGTACCTGCAAAGCACATTCCAGTGCAATGTGAGAAGCCGAACGACCCATCAATTTGATGAAGTGCCAGTATTTACGTGCAGAGTTACAGTCACGTTGGATGTTACCGATTACTTCAGCATAAGTCTTACAAGCTGTATCGAAACCGAAAGAAGTTTCAATCATATCGTTCTTCAAGTCACCGTCGATTGTTTTCGGGCAACCGATTACCTGTACACCATACTTCTTAGCAGCATAGTATTCAGCCAATACGCAAGCATTTGTGTTAGAGTCGTCACCACCAATGATAACCAGTGCCTTGATACCCAATTCTTTGATGATTTCATAACCCTTTTCGAACTGGCTTTCAGCTTCCAGCTTCGTACGTCCAGAACCGATAATATCGAAACCACCCGTATTACGGTATTCGTCGATGATATCAGCAGTCAGTTCCATATAGTTGTGATCTACCAGACCACCAGGACCCAAAATAAAACCATATAATTTGTTTTCCGGATTCAATTTCTTGATACCGTCGAACAAACCGGAGATTACATTGTGTCCGCCCGGAGCCTGACCACCGGAAAGAATTACACCTACGTTCATAGCAGGAAGAGCAACAGCTTCACCGGCTTCGAATGTAATCAACGGCATTCCATACGTGTTCGGGAATAATGCTTTGATAGCTTCCTGATCGGCTACAGATTGAGTAGCAGCACCTGCTACAGCCTTAACAGCTCCTGATGCCAATGCTTTCGGAAGTTTGGGCTGGTAAGCAGCCCTTGCGATTTGCAATGCACTTTTAGTCATTTTCTTTAATTTTTTATTTAAAGGTGTTAGTAAGTTTCTTGTCAAACTTGAAAAGCGTTGCAAATTTCGCACTTTTTTCCGAATTATGAAAATTCTTCTTCTGTTGTTTTTAAGACAAAAGGAAGAAGAAAGAAAAATTAAGGCTATCTCCCGACGTGGGAGATAGCCTTTACGTTTTCTTCAGCGAGCTAATTTATAATATAATTCTAGGGATTCTGCTCCCAGCCTCCGCCAAGAGCCTTATAAAGTTGAACCACCGCAATCAACTCGTCACGAATGGCATTACTCAATCCGATTTGGGCATCAAAGTATCCACGTTGGGCATCCAATACATCCAGATAGTTGATGACCCCATTGATGTACTGCAATTGTGCCAGGTCCATGTAGCTCTTGGCCGAACGTTCCAGATTGGCACGAAGTTCGTATACTTCCTTGATCTTGTTGAAGTTGACAATCGCGTTACGTGTTTCTTTGAAAGCTTCCAGTACGGATTTCTCATAACTATGTACTTCAGCCTCATAAGCGGCCTTCTTCGCTTTCAATGCCGCACGGTTCTTTCCCCAACCAAAGATAGGAGTTAATAAAGCTCCTTCCATAATTGCGTAGGGAGATTTCAGGAGTTCCGACAAAGAAGTACTTTCACTACCGAAACCGCCTGTCAAGGCAAGACGCGGGAACATATTCGTATAGGCCACTCCCACTTTTGCATTGGCAGCAATCAGTTTCTGCTCTGCCTGACGAATATCGGGACGGCGTTCCAACAAAGTAGACGGTAATCCTACGGGAAGTGTTTCCGGAGAATTAAATTCCTGAAGCAAACGGGAACGGGCTATCTTATTAGGATATTCACCCGCAAGATAAGCAATATCGTTTTCTTTCAGAGAGATTTTACGTTCCAAGTCAGGAACCAGAGTGGCCGTACGTGCCAACTCCACTTGTGCCTGTCGATAGGAAGTCTCGGAGGTCAATCCACCGGCAAACCGGATACGTGCCAGACGTACCCCTTCTTCACGGGCTTTCAACGTCTGTTTGACAATATCAAGCTCTGTATCCAAAGCTACCAGTTCATAGTAAGCCTGCGCCACTTCAGCCACAATCGTCATCTGCAATGCACGTTGCGCCTCAATAGATTGCAGATACTCGGCAATGCTGGCCGAACGTGCCCAACGTAGATTTCCCCAAAGATCGAGTTCCCATGAAACAAGAAATTGTGCTTCAAAGGTATCTGATCTCTTGAAAGCGTCTCCTCCATGATTCTCAAGTTCACGTTCCCCTGTCACTTTTCCTTTAATGTCCGGAAGCAATGCCGCCGTAGAAATTCGTTTCTGTGCAGCCATTTCTTTCACACGGGCAGCAGCAATCAGCATATCTTTATTATGATCCAATGCACGCTCTATCAGACTTCTCAATGTAGCATCCGTATAAATATCCCTCCAGTCCTGAGCACCGAAGCTGACCGAATCCTGTGATCTTTCCAAGCTGTCGGGTAAATGAAGATCAGGACGGACATAGCTTTTCCCTACCTTGCAGGAAGTCAGTACTCCGGCAAGTAACAGGATAGCAATATATAGTTTCTTTCGTTTCATTATTTCTTATGTTTTAAGATTTTCGACTTTGTTTTATACACCATCACAAAGAAGAACGGCACAAGAATGATACCAAATACGATAGCAAATATCATTCCGAAAAATACACCTGTACCGATTGCCTGCCGGCTTGCCGAACCCGGACCACTTGCCAGTACCATCGGAAGCATACCGAGCACAAAGGCAAGAGAGGTCATCAGAATCGGACGGAAACGCAATTTGGCTGCGTATATGGCCGACTGCACCAAGTCTTCACCTTTATCTACCTGCACCTTTGCGAACTCTACAATCAAAATTGCATTCTTAGCGGCAAGTCCGACCAACATAACCAAGCCAATCTGGAAATAAACATCGTTTTCCAATCCGCAAACCCAGACTCCCAAATAGGCTCCCAAAGCAGCCACAGGTAAAGAAAGCAATACGGCAATAGGCACTGTCCAACTTTCGTATTGTGCGGCAAGGAAAAGGAAAACGAACAAGAATACCAGTGCCATCACCATACCTGTCTGACCTCCCGCCTGCTTCTCCTGATAGGAAAGACCGCTCCATTCCAGACCGATATTATCGGGGAGATGATCTTTGGCAATCTGTTCCATGATCTCCATCGCCTGTCCGGAACTATATCCTTGCGCAGCTGCTCCACGAATAACGGCCGTAGTAAACATATTGAAACGTTTGATACTTCCCGGTCCTGTGGTATATGATGCATTTCCCAGAGAAGTCAACGGTACCATCGCTCCATTGGAGGCTTTTACGAAAAATAAATTAATATTGTCTTTATGTTCCCGGTAAGGAGCTTCCGCCTGAATATAAACCTTATATATACGGTTGAACATATTAAAGTCGTTCACATACACCGAACCGGTATAAGCCTTCATGGTAGAAAACACATCAGCCAAAGGCACACCCAGCATCTTCACTTTATCTCGATCCACATCAAAATAGAGTTGTGGGATTTCCGATTGCAAAGAAGATGACAAGCCGGCCAGCTCTTTACGTTTGGATGCATAGTACATTAATGTATCTGCTGCGTCTACCAAATTATCAAAAGTGGCTTCTCCGCGAGCTTCCAGCTGCATCTCAAAACCTCCCGAACTACCCAGTCCCGGAATCACCGGAGGGGTGGACAGATAGACTTTACATTCCGGATATTCCTGAAGATGTTTTTCCACCGTATGCATAATCTTCTCAATAGTAGTACTCTTCCGTTCTTCCCAAGGTTTCAGGATCACCGTCAGTTCAGCACGTCCCTGGTTACTTCCGACACGCGGACTACTTCCCGTTACATTCTGTATATACTCAATGTACGGGTTCTTTTCCAGATAAGCAATGGCACGCTCTGTCACGATACGGGTACGTTCCAGAGTAGCTCCTTCCGGTAGTTCCAATTCAATCTTGAAATATCCCTGATCTTCTACAGGTAAGAAACTGGTCGGAATAATACGATGAATCAACATGATAGCAATCAACACCATACCAAAAGCACTCAAAACTCGACGAGGATGCTTGATTGTACGAGTTACGGCAGCTACATACTTATTACTACCGATACCCAGCCATTCATTAATCTTCCGGAAAACGATATTCTTTTTCTTCCCGCTATCCGGTTTCAGAATCAGCGAACACATCACCGGACTCAATGTCAGAGCCACTACCGTAGAAATAAGTACAGACACTACAATTGTCACCGTAAACTGGCGATACAACTGTCCTGTAATCCCACTTAAAAAGCTAACCGGGACGAACACAGCCGCCAATACCAGTGAAGTGGCAATCAAAGCACTGGAAAGTCCGTTCATCGCTTTTTTCGTAGCTTCATAAGGGCTTAGGTGCTCCGTTTCCATGATATGTTCTACACCTTCCACCACCACAATCGCATCATCCACCACAATACCGATGGCAAGGATCAATCCGAGCAATGTCAGGATATTCAGTGAGAAACCGAAAATCAGCATGAATCCGAAAGTACCGATCAATGAAATAGGTACCGCCACTACCGGAATCAACGTTGCACGCCAGCTCTGCAAGGATAGATAAACCACCAGAACCACCAAAACCAACGCTTCAAACAACGTCTTATATACTTCATGAATAGATTCGGAAATATAGGTCGTCATATCGAACGGAATCTCATAGCTCAATCCCTCCGGGAAGTTCTTGCTAATCTCATCCATCGCCTCTTTTACTCTCTCGGCCACTTCCATCGCATTGGCACCCGGTAACATATAAATACCAAGCACGGCAGCATTCTCACCGTTAATACCACTCTCTGTATTGTAGGAAGAAGCTTCCAGCGATACACGTGCCACATCTTTCAATCGAATGATAGAACCATTCGCATTAGCACGCACTACGATATCTTCAAATTGTCCTACAGTGGAAAGACGTCCCTGTGTCGTGATAGGAATCGTGATATCCAATCCCTGTACAGGCTGTTGTCCCAGCACCCCCGCTGCCGATTCACGATTCTGATCTTTCAATGCATTCTGCAAATCCTGTACGGTCAGTCCGAAGTTTGCCAGCTTATCCGGCTGCGCCCATATCTGCATGGCATAATAACGGCTACCGATATTGGATACACGCCCCACTCCGGGAATACGGCGAATCACATCGAGCACATTGATAGTAGCAAAGTTACTCAAGTAAATCTCATCGAACTTTGGGTCAGTAGAAGTCAGACAAAGCGTCATCAACTGACTGGGAGCCTGTTTCTCTACCGAAATACCATTCTGAATCACTTCCGCCGGCAAACGGGACTCTGCCAGTTTCACACGGTTCTGAATCTCAACAGCTGCCAAATCCGGATCAGCAGATACATCAAAAGTAACTGTTGCCGAAAAGCCTCCGGAGTTAGAACTATTTGATTCCATATAAAGCATCCCCGGAGTACCATTGATTTCCTGCTCAATCGGAGTAGCCACTGCCTGTGATACAGTAAGTGCACTCGCACCCGGATAGGAAGCACTGATCTTCACTACCGGAGGGGTAATCTGCGGGTATTGATCCACCGGAAGCATCGTCAGACCGATAATACCGACAATCACAATCACGATGGAGATTACAGCCGAAAAGACCGGCCTATCTATAAAAAAAGTAACTTTCATCGTTTATTCTCCTTTCGCATTATCCTTCATTCCGGTAACATTTTCTTTCGCCCCGACCACTTCACTTTTTGTCGCAGTTATACTATCCTGGGCCTCTGCATCCGATTGGCTCACCCGTACTTTCATACCTGGAGTCAACTTATGGAATCCTTCCACAACAACCATTTCTCCTTCTGCCAATCCTCTTTCTACCACCACATTATTCCCGACTTCCGGTCCTAATTCGATAAAACGCTTTTCTACCGCATTATCTTTACGCATGGTATAAATATAAGCTCCTCCCTTTTCGATGGTAACGGCTTTCATCGGAACAACGAGTGCTCCTTCACGAACATCCAGTAACAATTTTACTTTTGTAAATTGCCCCGGCAATAATACCTGTTTCGGATTAGGCATTTCTGCACGTACGGAGAAAGTACCGGTTTGAGGGTCCACCTGCGGTTCGGCAAAATCCACGTATCCTTTGAATGGATAAACCGTGTTATCCGCCAATGTAATGGTAATATTGGGCTGCCAGGAACGGGTAGAGTCCTGTTGTCCCAAATTAATATTTCTTTCTTTACTCTTCAGATAATCGAGTGCCGTCATACTAAAATCAACCAACACCGTATCACTCTTCACAATAGTAGCAAGCAACGATTTCCCCCCGGGTCCCACTAACGTACCCAAGTCCACATTTCTTTCACTAATGTGCCCCGACAAAGGCGAACGGACAATGGTGTAGCCCAACTCCAGTTCAGCCTGTGCCAGATCCGCCTCACTCATGGCTACCGTTGCCTCGGCACTTTCATAAGCAGCTTCCGCATTATCCAAATCCAACTGGCTTGCAGCATTCTGTTCAAACAACGGACGGATACGTTTTAAATCACGCTCCGCTTTCAAAGCCTGCGCTTCGTCTTTTTTCAACTGCGCCCTGGCCTTATCAGCTTTGGCACGATACTGGTCCTGATTAATGACAAACAAAACCTGATTCTTATTGACATATGTCCCCTCGGCAAAAAGCATATTTTCCAGATAGCCTTCCACCCGGGCACGGACTTCGACGAACTGCTGGGCGCGAATACGCCCTACATATTCCCCGTATATCTCTACATCATCTTTCACTACCGGTTCCACAATGACTGTCGGCATTTCCGGTGCAGCCTTCTGAGGTCGGGTCAGTATCCAATATACACCCAACACAACTACCGCACAGATTATAGCAGCAATGGTTCTCTTTCTCCTCAGTTTCAACTCATGTTTCGAAAAGAATAATCTCATATCGAATCTTATTATTTAATTTAACTTATGTTTGTTCTTTACTCCTATATGCAATTCACATACCAAAAATGCGTCGCAGACATTATTAACTTACAATCAAAGCATTACAAATTCTTCTTCTTTTTGCAAAAGTGTGGAAATCCGCTGTATTGTGTAGAAATTATCCACATTTCCGACTTTTGGAACATTTTTTTTAATTCCCATTTCAACAACTAAACAAATTATGCTCTACATTTGTATTATATTAAACATCAACACTAGACCATGTCCTAATGAAAAAACAAATCTTTTCAACATTAGTTTTATCAATTGGCTTATTATTGCCTTTTTCTTTGCATTCTCAGGAGCAAAGAAAAAAGGTAGGTGTCGTACTGAGCGGCGGGGGTGCCAAAGGAATGGCACACATCAAAGCACTGCAAGTGATCGAAGAAGCCGGCATTCCTATCGACTATATAGCCGGTACCAGTATGGGAGCTATCGTAGGTGGTCTTTATGCCATCGGCTATACTCCGGAACAATTGGACAGTATGGTACGGAAGCAAGATTGGACGTTCCTGTTGAGTGACCGTATCAAAAGAAGTGCCATGTCATTAACAGATCGTGAGCGATCTGAAAAATATACAGTCTCTATCCCTTTCACCAAAACTCCCAAAGATGCCGCTACCGGAGGAATCATGAAAGGAGAGAATCTGGCCAATCTGTTTTCAGACCTTACCGTGGGATATCATGATTCTATCAATTTTAATAAACTTCCCATTCCTTTTGCCTGTGTGGCTGCCAATGTTGTCAACGGAGAGCAAATCGTATTCCATGACGGAATACTTTCTACTGCCATGCGCGCCAGTATGGCCATCCCCGGTGTATTTACTCCGGTACGGCAAGACAGCATGGTGTTAGTGGACGGTGGTATTGTAAACAACTATCCGGCGGATGTAGTAAAAGCAATGGGGGCTGATATTATTATCGGAGTAGACGTGCAAAACGCTCTCAAAAAGGCCGACAAGCTCAATAGCGTCCCCGACATTCTGGGACAGATTGTAGACATTACCTGTCAATCTAATCATGAAAAGAATGTAGACCTCACAGATACTTATATCCGTGTCAATGTAGAGGGATATTCATCCGCCAGTTTTACTCCGACTGCTATTGATAGCTTGATGCGAAGAGGTGAAGAAGCGGCAAGAGACCAATGGGATTCGTTGCTTGCCTTAAAAAAGAAAATAGGAATAGCCGAGGATTATACTCCCAAACAACACGGCCCTTATTCTTCCCTATCCAATGCGCGTACTGTTTATGTGACCGACATTTCATTTTCGGGTGTAGAAGTGGATGACAAAAAATGGCTGATGAAGAAATGCAATTTGAAAGAAAACAGTAATATCTCCACTCTACAAATAGAACAGGCCTTGTATCAGTTACGCGGTAGCCAATCCTACTCAAGTGCCAGTTATACATTGAAAGAGACACCTGAAGGCTATCATCTCAACTTCCTGTTGCAAGAAAAATATGAAAGAAGAATCAATTTGGGCATCCGTTTCGACTCGGAAGAGATCGCATCGTTGTTGGTCAATGCAACGGCAGACCTCAAAACTCATATTCCTTCCCGGTTGGCTCTTACCGGTCGGTTGGGTAAACGATATGCCGCCCGCATAGACTACACGTTGGAACCCATGCAACAACGTAATTTCAACTTCTCGTATATGTTCCAATACAACGATATCAATATTTACGAAGAAGGTGACCGTGCCTATAATACAACTTACAAATATCATCTGGCCGAATTCGGTTTCTCTGATGTATGGTACAAGAATTTCCGTTTCGGACTCGGTCTTCGTTTTGAATATTACAAATACAAGGATTTCCTGTTTAAGAAACCTGAAATCTCCGACCTGAAAGTAGAATCGGAACATTTTCTAAGTTATTTTGCCCAAGTACAATATAATACCTATGATAAAGGACGTTTCCCTTCTAAAGGAAGTGACTTCAGAGCTGCCTATTCGCTCTATACGGATAATATGGCACAATACAACGAACATGCTCCATTTTCAGCACTGAATGCTTCGTGGGCAAGTGTCATTCCAGTGACCCGCCGCTTCTCTGTCATTCCTTCCATTTATGGACGTATCCTGATCGGAAGGGATTTTCCTTATCCATTACAAAATGCTATTGGCGGTGATGTCCCCGGTTTCTATATTCCACAGCAATTACCTTTTGCCGGGGTTACCAATCTGGAATTAATGGATAACACCATTATGATCGCCTCTATTAAATTCAGACAACGGATGGGAGCCATTCATTATCTCACATTGACAGGTAACTACGGGCTAACGGATAGTAATTTCTTCGATATATTGAAAGGGAAGCAATTGTTCGGTGTTAGCGCAGGTTATGGTATGGATAGCATCTTCGGACCATTGGAAATATCATTAGGATATTCTAATCAGACAGATAAAGGAAGTTGCTTTGTGAATTTAGGATATTATTTCTAATGGATTACAGTATTTCCAAAAAGCAAAAGAGGAGACCGCTTCACAGTGACCTCCTCCCTCTATACTCTATATGAATATGCTAAAAAGGGTTTATTGAAAAAAAGAAGCATATTCAAAAGGGTTTTATTAAAAAATATTACATAGCGATTCAATGAATCGCTTTAAAATCATATCAACAATCTTCACAGACAGTTGATATGTATGGGAAATATGTATCAAATTATATTTTGGTACATGGATCAATTTACATGCTACCACCTTTACCACCACTATGTGTCGGGTTATAAGTTACCGTCTTATATTGCTGGTCAGCACCTGTATAACGTTTTGCAGAGATAGATATCGTTTTTGTCTGCCCGTTATAGATGACTGTTGTAGTCAATGTAGTTGTACGAGTCTTGGCATAACAAGCATAATCCATCGTAGTATAGCCATTTACATTTACCGTATTATATAACACACAATCGAGAACAACCGAAATGAAAGCAGAGAAAAACATCGACAATTACAGTAATAGAAGAGTTTTGGCCTTTAGCGAAGGGGCAAATTCTTTTTTTAACAGGATATATAAATCATAGGGCAAAAACGAAGGTATCCAAAGAGGGCTGTACAAAGCGCTGAAACGCCCGCCAGTAAAGGGGGAAAAGCCAACGAAAACCAGTAGAGTAGAGAAGAGAAGAGAAGAGAAAAGTATTATTTCTGTTATAAATAATAGCAATAATATAGGGCAGAGAAAATGGCTTTAGCTGCTACCGCTGTCGGTTCGGATCACTTCGTCGGTGCCGTTTCTGTACCCGCGTCCCTCATGAGTTATTCGTCCGGCAGATGACCGGCTTTCGTCTGGCAGGTTGTTGATGCTCGTCCGGTGGGTAACGGACATTCACACGGTAGATAACGTACGTTTGTCCGTTAGGTAAATTCTATATTATTTTTCGGGTTACCGCTTCACTTAAAAATAATATTTGGCTCATACATAACCAAAATACTATTCAGGATCACAATCAAACCTGTTATTCCATCAATAATAGCCTGTGAAATTATTTAAATAAAGGGATAGAGTTAAGAAGATGAAGGCCTGAATAATGTTTTTCCCTATATTATTCGCTAGAATCAAAGAAAGTGCCTATCTTTACCGCAAATATTTTTATTATTCACCATTAAATATAAAGATTATGGCAAGTAGAAGAGAACTCAAAAAGAACGTAAACTATATCGCAGGAGAATTATTCACCGAGTGTTTAATTAACAGCATGCTTATCCCCGGCACAGACAAAGCGAAAGCTGATGAACTGATGGCAGAGGTACTGAAGATGCAGGATGAATTTGTTACTCGCATCAGCCACACAGAACCGGGCAACGTGAAAGGTTTTTATAAGAAATTCCGTGCTGATTTTAATGCAAAGATTAACGAGATTATTGAAGCTATCGGAAAATTGAACTAAAAGCAGAAATGAAAAAAGCAATTTATAGCTTTATCTATTACCGCCTGTTAGGGTGGAAGACAAACGTTACGGTGCCTAATTATGATAAATGCGTGATATGTGCCGCTCCACACACAACAAATCTTGATTTATTTATTGGAAAACTATTTTATGGTGCTATAGGCCGTAAGACAAGTTTCATGATGAAAAAAGAATGGTTTTTCTTTCCACTCGGAGTTTTTTTCAAAGCTGTTGGCGGAATTCCCGTTGACCGCAGCCGAAAAACTTCGCTAGTAGATCAGATGGTTCATAATTTTGCTAAATATAAAAAGTTTAATTTGGCTATCACTCCCGAAGGAACCCGCAAAGCGAATCCAAACTGGAAAAAAGGATTTTATTTTATAGCCTTGAAAGCCCAGGTTCCTATCGTTCTGATTGGCATTGATTACAGCAAGAAAACAATCTCTGCAACGAAAGCCATCATGCCATCAGGAGATATTAATAAGGACATGAAAGAAATCAAACTTTATTTCAAAGATTTCAAAGGAAAACATCCGGAGAATTTTGCTCTTGGAGAAATATGATTTTAAGTATTAAGTAATAAGTATTAATCGTAGCTTCTGACATACCTATCCGCACGGTTTAATACTTAATACTTGACACTTAATACTTATTTAACACTTAGTTAGTATGGAGTCTATCCGTATTTCCATCATACAAACCGATATTGCTTGGGAAAATAAACAAGAAAATCTCCGTTTGCTCCACGAAAAGCTGCAAAGTCTTCGTGGAATAACGGAGATGGTTGTTTTACCGGAGATGTTTTCCACCGGATTCAGCATGCAGAGTAAAATGCTGGCAGAGCCGAACTCCGGAGCGACCATTACAACACTCAAGCAATGGGCTGCCCAATTTCAGCTAGCCATTTGTGGAAGTTATATAGCAACTGAAAACGACCAGTTCTATAATCGGGCCTTCTTCCTGACACCGGAAGGAGAAGAATTCTATTATGACAAACGTCACCTGTTTCGTATGGGAAGGGAAGCTGAACATTTTTCGGCTGGTGATAAACGACTTATCATCCCTTACCGTGGATGGAATATCTGCCTGCTGGTTTGCTATGATCTCCGTTTTCCTGTATGGAGCCGGAACGTAAACAACGAGTACGACCTTTTAATATATGTAGCCAACTGGCCTATCCCCCGCCGTCTGGTTTGGGACACTCTACTCCGGGCACGTGCCTTGGAAAATCAATGCTATGTATGCGGTGTCAACAGGGTAGGCATAGACGGATATCAGCTTACATATAATGGAGGAAGCAGAGTTTATTCTGCTTTCGGAGAAGAAATAGGCTCATTTCCAGATGAAAAGGAAGGAATAGCTACTGTGAGCCTTAATCTGAATACTCTTAACCAATTCAGAGAGAAGTTCCCGGTATGGAAAGATGCAGACGAATTCCATCTGTAACATTGGCAAAACAACAAATGTTAAAAACAGATTATTGCAGCAACAATACCTATAACTCGGTAGTTAATTATATAGACTTCTTTTGTATCTTTGTCGTGAAAATACAGTCGTAAGGACGCTAATCTTACATAACTTAATTAACAACTTTATGAAAACAAATCTTAGTTCTCAAATCAGTCTCCACCGGGTCTCCCCCAGATACTACAGACCGGAGAATGCATTTGAAAAATCAGTCTTGACAAGACTCGAGAAAATCCCTACGGACATCTACGAATCCGTAGAAGAAGGTGCTAACTATATTGCGCGCGAAATAGCACAAACCATACGCGAAAAACAAAAGGCAGGACGTTTCTGTGTATTGGCACTTCCCGGAGGTGACTCACCCAGCCACGTATATACCGAACTTATCCGTATGCATAAGGAAGAGGGACTTAGCTTCCGCAATGTGATCGTATTTAATATGTATGAGTATTATCCGTTGTCTCCCGATGCAATCAACAGCAACTTCAACGCTTTGAAGAGTATGTTGCTGGACCACATCGACATTGACAAGCAGAATATATTCACTCCCGATGGAAGCATTGCCAAAGATACTATCTTTGAATATTGCCGCCTGTATGAACAACGCATTGAAAGCTTCGGAGGTATTGATATTGCTTTGTTAGGTATCGGTCGTGTAGGTAACATTGCGTTCAACGAACCGGGTTCCCGACTGAACTCTACCACTCGTCTGATTTTGTTGGATAACGCATCACGCAATGAGGCATCCAAGATTTTCGGAACGTTGGATAATACTCCGATCAGTTCTATTACAATGGGAGTAGCCACTATTCTTGGTGCAAAGAAAGTGTATCTGCTTGCCTGGGGTGAGAATAAAGCAGCTATGATTAAAGAATGTGTGGAAGGTGCGATCACTGACACAATTCCTGCTTCTTACCTGCAAACTCACAACAATGCGCATGTAGCTCTCGATCTTTCGGCAGCCATGAACTTAACACGTATCCAACGTCCTTGGTTAGTCACTTCCTGCGAATGGAACGATAAGTTAATCCGTAGCGCTATTGTTTGGCTGTGTCAGCTGACCGGCAAACCGATTCTGAAATTGACCAATAAAGATTATAACGAAAACGGGTTAAGTGAGCTTCTGGCACTTTATGGTTCTGCATACAATGTAAATATCAAAATTTTCAATGATTTGCAGCACACCATTACCGGATGGCCGGGTGGCAAGCCTAATGCTGATGATACCTATCGTCCGGAACGCGCAAAACCATATCCGAAACGTGTAATCATCTTCTCTCCGCATCCGGATGATGATGTTATTTCCATGGGTGGTACACTTCGCCGTTTGGTAGAGCAGAAACACGAAGTACACGTAGCTTACGAAACTTCCGGTAATATCGCTGTAGGTGACGAGGAAGTAGTTCGTTTCATGCATTTCATCAATGGATTCAACCAACTCTTCAATAACAGTGAAGACTTGGTTATCAATGAAAAATATACAGAAATACGCAATTTCTTGAAAGAGAAGAAAGACGGTGATATGGACAGCCGTGATATTCTGACTATCAAAGGTCTGATTCGTCGTGGTGAAGCCCGTACGGCTTGTACTTATAATAATATACCGTTGGAACGTTGCCATTTCCTTGATCTGCCCTTCTATGAAACAGGTAAGATTCAGAAAAACCCGATCAGTGAAGCAGACGTAGAAATTGTACGCAACTTGCTCCGTGAAATAAAACCTCACCAAATTTTCGTTGCAGGTGACCTAGCCGACCCACATGGAACTCACCGTGTATGTACAGACGCTGTATTTGCTGCTGTCGATCTTGAAAAAGAAGAAGGTGCCAAATGGCTGAAAGACTGTCGTATCTGGATGTACCGTGGTGCGTGGGCTGAATGGGAAATCGAGAATATTGAAATGGCAGTGCCTATCAGTCCGGAAGAACTTCGTGCAAAACGTAACTCTATCCTGAAACATCAGTCGCAAATGGAAAGTGCTCCGTTCCTGGGTAACGACGAACGTTTGTTCTGGCAACGTAGCGAAGATCGTAACCGTGGTACAGCTACTTTGTACGATCAGTTGGGACTGGCTTCTTACGAAGCAATGGAAGCATTTGTAGAATATGTTCCATTATAAGAGTAATCATTCTTAATTAAGAGAATATAAAACAATGAAAGAAGAGTGGGAAGTTTCGATACTTCTCGCTCTTTTTTGTTTATTTTTGCGGGAGAATTCACCACAGAGGAAAGGAGGACACAGAGGTTAAATCTATGAAGCGATATAGCGATATAAAATGGTTGTTCATAATAACTCTGTGTCCTCCTTTCCTCTGTGGTGAAAATGAAAATAAAAGCATTGAATGATGAAAAAGATAATAGTGTTTCTTCTATGCCTCACTATAGGCGCAAACTACCTTTTCGCTCAAGACATTGAAAGAAATGTAAAAGAGCGGCTGACGGATTACTTCAACCAATATACCGCAACAGCCAAAATCAGCACTCCTAAACTGAATAGCTTCGATATTAATTACGACCGTAAGACGATTGCAATCTATGCATCGGAGAGCTTCGCCTATCAGCCTTTCCGACCGGAAACTGTAGAAAATATTTATAATCAAGTAAAAGAGTTGCTTCCGGGTCCCGTTCATTATTACCAGCTCACCATTTATGCGGATGGGAAACCTATTGAGGATTTGGTACCTAATTTCTACCGGAACAAGAAAAAGGATAAAGGACGGTTATCCTTAAATGTAGATTATAAAGGAGCTCCCTGGGTGAAAAACACTTCACGTCCCAATGAAATCTCACGCGGACTACAAGATCGCCACATTGCAATCTGGCAAAGCCACGGCAACTATTTCAAAAATGACAAAAACGAATGGGGATGGCAACGCCCCCGATTGTTCTGCACCACAGAAGATATGTTCACTCAATCTTTTGTCCTTCCTTATGTGATTCCAATGCTGGAAAATGCAGGAGCGATTGTTTACACTCCCCGCGAACGGGATACACAAAAGAATGAAATCATCGTAGATAATGATACTCCCAGCGCTTCTCTTTATTTGGAAGTGGGTGGTAAAAAGACTAATTGGACAAATGCTCCGGTAAGAGGATTTGCTCAAAAGAAAACAATCTATAAAGAGGAAGAAAATCCTTTCACTGACGGGACCTGTCGTTTTATTCCAACAGAGAAAAAGAAAAAGAAGAATAAAGACCAGGTATTTGCCGAATGGGTGCCTACTCTACCGGTAACAGGCAAGTATGCAGTTTATGTTTCCTACCAGACATTGCCCAACAGTGTAAGCGACGCCAAATATCTGGTATTCCATAACGGTGGAGTTACCGAATTTAAAGTAAACCAAAAGATAGGTGGAGGCACATGGGTTTATCTCGGCACTTTTGAATTCGACAAAGGGAACAACGACTACGGCATGGTGGTTCTTAGCAACGAGAGCAGCGAACATGGAGTTGTATGTGCCGATGCAGTACGTTTTGGAGGAGGAATGGGTAACATTGCCCGTGGAGGAAGAATCAGTGGGCTACCGCGTTACTTGGAAGGAGCACGCTACTCTGCTCAATGGGCGGGAATGCCATACGAAGTATATGCCGGACGAAAAGGTGAAAACGACTATATAGACGATATCAACACACGCTCTAACGTTATCAATTATTTATCGGGCAGTTCCGTCTATAACCCACAACAGTCGGGTCTGGGCGTACCTTTGGAAATGACGATGGCATTGCACAGTGACGCCGGATGCAGCAAAACAGACGAACTGATCGGATCACTCGGCATTTACACCACCGATTTCAATAATGGCAAACTGAATGCAGGAACAGACCGGTATGCCTCACGTGATCTGGCAGACATTCTGCTGACACAGATTCAGAAAGATATTTATTCAAGCTATAGCTTGCCGTGGACACGCCGCAGCATGTGGAACCGGAATTATAGTGAAACACGTCTTCCGGCTACGCCTTCTACAATTATTGAACTACTCTCCCACCAGAACTTCGCAGATATGCAGTTAGGACATGATCCGAACTTTAAATTTACAGTGGGACGTGCCATCTACAAAGGAATTTTGCAATTCATTACCAGCCAGCATGATAAAGAATACATCGTTCAGCCTCTGCCTGTGAGCAATTTCGCCATTCAATTCGGAAAGAAAAAGAATACATTAGAACTTTCATGGAAAGGCGAAGACGATCCGCAAGAACCGACTGCACGACCACGGGAATACATTGTATATACCCGCATCGGTTATGGAGGTTTTGACAATGGCACTTTAGTCAGCAAAACGTCCCATACCGTTAAGATAGAACCGGGACTCGTTTATTCATTCAAGGTAACTGCTGTAAACCGGGGCGGGGAAAGTTTTCCTTCTGAAATCCTCTCCGCTTATAAAGCCAAACGTGAACAGGGAAAAGTAATCATCATCAATGGCTTTGACAGAATCAGCGGTCCGGCGGTCGTTAACACTTCTGAAAAAGCCGGATTCGATCTAATGCAAGATCCCGGCGTTCCGTATATATCGAATATTTCATTTTGCGGAGCACAAACCAGTTTCGACCGTACACAAGCCGGTAAAGAAGGAAAAGGAAGTCTGGGGCATAGTGGAAGCGAATTAGAAGGAATGAAAATTGCAGGAAACACGTTCGACTATCCTTTTATTCACGGAAAAGCGATTCAGGCAGCCGGAAAATATAGCTTCGTATCATGCAGCGACGAAGCGGTAGAGAACGGATTAGTTACGTTAGAAGATTATCCGGTGGTAGATTATATTTTGGGACTGGAAAAAGAAGATCCTGCAAGTAAAGCGTATTACAAGACATTCTCTTCGGCTATGCAACGGATTATGACCAGCTATTGCCAAGCGGGAGGTAACCTGTTTGTCAGCGGTGCTTATGTAGGAAGTGATATGAGTGGAACACAAGGAAACCGGGAATTTACGGAGAAGATACTGAAGTATGGTTATCAAGGTAGCCTGACGGATAAGAGTTCGAATCAGATTAAAGGATTGGGCCGTACTATTACAATCCCACGTCTGCCTAATGAAAGCAGCTATGCTGTGCCTGCTGTGGATTGTATTGTTCCCGTAGATACTGCCTTCCCCGTATTTACGTATGCACCCGGCAATCAGAGTGCAGGTATTGCCTACAAAGGAAACTACCGTACTTTTGTATTGGGCTTTCCTTTTGAAAGTATCCAGTCCGAAGCGGACCGGGCAACCATTATGGCAGGCATCCTGGGATTCTTTACTCAAAAATAAAAAATATCCTTTTTTTTAATCCGTTTTTCATTTTAAATTCTATCTTTGCTACTATAATAACCTTTAAAACTAAAAAACAATGTATACTATACAAGCAAATCCCAGCGGTACACGCAGCATAGAAGTATCTAATGAAAATTTGAGAACGATTGAAAAATATGCTCTGTTCCGTCATCTTATCGACAGTACCGGTATTGTAGATGAAGCAGTTTTGGATAAGTTGAAACTTAATGTCCGTTCCCTTATCGCCAGCCAGGAGGAAGATAGCAAAGACTTGCTGGACCTTTGTATCGACGTGATTTATCACAATAATATGAAGGCATTCGGCTTGCAACAGCTCATCAAGCTCTATCTTACCTGGCTCTCCAGTCCGGAAGCGGAAGAAGAGGAGGAATAATGATTACGGTAGATACCTGCGGAATAACAGCATACAGTCCGCTGATTCCTGCAATAAAAGCGATGTGCACTGCCTCTCCGGGTGAAACGATAGAGATTATCATGAACCATGCCGATGCGTTTCAGGATCTAAAGGAATATCTGTCCGAGCAAGGTATTGGTTTCCGTGAAATCTATGACGGTGAACAAATGACATTACAGTTCACAATCAACGGGAAGTTAAAAAAATATCCTAATAATTGAAAGAAAACATCCTAATGAACGAAGTGAAACATCTCAATGAATAAAAAAATCATTGGGATGTTTTTTTATTATACGTATCTTTGCGGCATGAAAGAATATCGATTGACCGACTGGTTACCCACTACTAAGAAAGAAGTAGAACTTCGAGGATGGAATGAATTGGATGTCATTCTATTCAGTGCTGATGCATATGTGGATCATCCTTCTTTTGGTGCTGCCGTTATCGGACGCATTCTCGAAGCGGAAGGTTTGAAAATAGCCATCGTTCCCCAACCTAACTGGCGTGACGACCTGCGTGACTTCAGGAAGTTGGGACGTCCACGGCTATTCTTCGGTATCTCCGGCGGATGCATGGACTCGATGGTTAATAAATATACCGCCAACAAACGACTACGCAGCGAAGACGCCTATACTCCGGACGGCCGACCGGATATGCGTCCGGAATATCCTTCCACGGTTTATAGCCAGATACTAAAGAAACTCTTTCCGGATGTTCCGGTAGTCATCGGAGGAATCGAAGCCAGTTTAAGACGGTTGAGCCATTACGATTATTGGCAGGACAAAGTGCAAAAGAGTATTTTGTGCGACAGCGGGGCAGATCTGCTCATTTACGGAATGGGGGAAAAGCCTCTTGCAGACCTGGTGAAGAATATGAAAAGTCTGCTCACCGCTGAAGAACCTGTACTGACAAGCAGCAAATTCAGAACAATTATCGGTTCTGTACCCCAAACAGCCTATCTTTGTCGTGCAACAGAATGGACATCTGCGGAAGATGACCTTCAACTTTATTCACACGAAGAATGTCTGGCAGATAAAAAGAAACAGGCTAGTAATTTCCGACATATCGAAGAAGAATCCAATAAATATTCGGCTTCACGAATCACACAAGCAGTAGGAAATAAGATAGTAGTTGTCAATCCTCCCTATCCTCCGATGAGCCAGAAAGACCTCGATCATTCGTTTGATCTACCATATACCCGCCTGCCTCATCCAAAAT
>SKEX01000118.1_pt1 | contig 93253 bp, 82 predicted proteins | sample 4841451 | NCBI WGS metagenome assembly SKEX01 (sample SAMN11008798, study PRJNA524170) | human gut metagenome | isolation source: fecal sample from pouch patient p38, | place: Israel: Tel-Aviv | reverse complement strand
TTTTTTCTTTCAGAAATCATACTGAATTGTCTCATTTAAAGAAACAATTATTTCCGACAGCTCAACTAATATAACACCCAAAGATCACAATGTCAACAGTTAATTTCATAATTTGACAAACTTTTTTTATTTTCCCCTTTCCATTTATCTTATCCACCCACCTATTCCTTTTTCACCTATAAGAAATCCAATCTATTAACAAGCAACTTCCCACCGCCACTTTTCCACTACCAACAGCCAGCCAAGCCCGCCAGATCATTCCTGTCGAGCGACATTTGCAGGGACTTTAGAAAAACTTAGCCCCGGGAAATCCGTGTTATGAGCAGATCACTCACTGTCTGAGCGCAGCGAGTTTGAGTTATCTGCGAATGCTTTTAGCGGATTTCCCGGGGCTTAGCTTTTCTTAAGTCCCGAAACCGAGCCGACAGGAATGATCTGGCGGACTTGGCGTACCTTATCCCCCGAAACCGAGCCAACAGGAATGATCTGACGGACTTGGCGTACCTTACAAATTTTTTAGTCCCTCTTACCTACTCTTATAGAACCAAGCCACCGCCGCCCACAAATCCTGATTCCTCTGATACATCGGCTGATACTCCTCAATCGGCATCGGACACTCACTCCCCCCATTCTCAATCGTAACCGCCGGGATCCCCAGATTCAGCACAAAATAATCACTACACCCAGCCGCATCCGTAGAATCCTGCACCGTAGAATGCATCTCATACCCCGTCACATCCGACACACACTGTGCCAACTCCTGATCCGCATTCAGCACATCACCCTGACTACCATAATTCCAATAAATCAAATTTCCAAAAGAATGATATGCAATACAACAATCCAAATCATAATTCTCTGCAACGCTCAGCACAGCCTTCGATTCAGTCTCACTCGCCGGAGCCGTCCCCTTATAGCACTCTGTGGAAGGACCAGACGCTCCAATATACGACTCCCATCCTGCATCAAAATTCCGGTTCAGATCAACCCCTTCTGCATTTGCCTTCCAGGTTCTGAAATACTGCTCCATATCCGAACTTCCTTTTCCATTTGCAAGATCCGTCTGATAGCACTGCTCAACCTGTTTTTTCAGATTTTCATCATGAATCCCCTCCACTCCATCCTGACTGATTGTCACCCCATCAGGATTTACCATCGGAATAATATGCAGGCAAACATTCTCAAACACATCTTTCCATGTCTGCCCTGCATAACTTCTTCTCTCAGAATCCCTCAGATAATCTTCAATCTGATTCATTGCCAAAACTGTATTCATATATTCTCTGGCATGCATGGTCGCCTGAATAAGAATATGATGTTCCGCATTTACATCCCCAAGAACTACCTCTGTAATGTCTCTGCCATCCGCAGTTGTTCCCAAAGAATCCACTTGCATCTGCCCCGGATACCGTTCCTCCAACGCATCCAAATCCTGCTGCATTTGTTCATACGAATACTTTAAATTACTTACCTGTACAATTGGAATTTCTGCTTCTGTTGCATATACATTTACCATTCCAACACTTCCACACAACATTCCAACTGCTCCAATTATAATCTTTCTATATAATATCCTTATCATAAAAACACTCTACTCAAACGCAAGATAATCAGCAAGTGAATATCCGTGTTGTCCCATATAATAAATTTCATAAAATCCATTTGACGCTGTACCTACATAGCTTACTGTAGAACCTAATGGTATCTGGCAGATTTCCCCTGAATCCACATCTGGCTGCGGACGTAAAGTAATACTTTCATTACAATTCACCACTCTACATGTAGAATAACTTGAACTGCCAGAAGATGAAGATAAATAACTTGCTAATGAATAACCTCTGTTTCCATTATAAATAATTTCATAAAATCCATTTGATGCTGTTCCTACATAACTTACCGCTGATCCCAATGGTATCTGACAGATTTCTCCTGAATTCACATCTGGCTGCGGACGTAAAGTAATACTTTCATTACAATTTACTACATAATAAGTCTCATAATTTGCTACATTCGTCTGCGCCAGAGCAGCTGCCGCAGTTTCTGCTGGTTTTGTAGAAGACAAATAAGATGCCAGTGCATACCCTGTACTCCCATTATAAATAACTTTATAGAACCCATTCTGTGCTGTCTCAATATAACTTACCGCTGATCCTAATGGTATCTGAAGAATTTCCCCTGAATTCACATCTGGCTGTGGACGTAAAGTAATACTTTGTTTGCAATTTACTACATAGTAAGTTGGATACTGATTCCGCGGCACTGCCTGCTCCACCTTCTGAGGTACCGGAGTTGCTGTTGGTACCGGAGTCGCTGTCAACTCCACTTCTTTTATTGCCTCTGTACCTTTTTCCTTCTCCGTTTTCTCCTTTTTCTCAGTAATTTCTGTAGTTTCTGCCGTTTTTTTATCTCCATTTTCAAAACTTATTGATACTGTACATCCGCTCATAGAAACAGTTAATGCTAATGACAATGTACTAATAAGTATACTTAATTTTTTCTTCTTCATTTTATAAATCTCCTCCTTTGGTAAGAATATATTACCACAACTTCTATCATTTTATCTCATTAAGATAATAAAATAACTGATTTTTTTCGATAACCAACCTCCTCCACGCAAGAGAAACTCCTGTAGATCAGGATTCTTCGCATGCGACAGTTCACCTTAAAATCACAATTCCTCTCCACCCCCAATAACCAGCCAGGCCCGCCAGACAATTCCTGTCGAGCGACATTTGCAGGGGCTTTAGAAAAACTTAGCCTCGGGAAATCCGCGTTATGAGCAGATCACTCACTGTCTGAGCGCAGCGAGTTTGAGTTATCTGCGAATGCCTTTAGCGGATTTTCCGAGGCTTAGCTTTTCTTAAGTCCCGAAACCGAGCCGACAGGAATTGTCTGGTGGGCCTGGCGTACCTTATTCAAAAAAACAGACAACCGATCCCAAAACCGATTGTCTGCCCCAAATAACTCAATCCTTCAATCTGCACACCATATCCCACAGTGCCTTAGCAGAATTAAAATTCTCTGGAATAATATCTGCCGGTGTAATAGTAATGTCATAAGTATCCTGCAATTCACTCACAATAGACAGGATTGCAAAGGAATCAAGAATTCCATCATCAATTAAAGTATCGCAGTTCTCAAAATCTGCATCCGGCTGGATCTCTTCCAGTAATTCAATTAATTCTTCCATTGTTTCATATCTCCTTATTTTTTGTTTTTCGGTATTGCCATGGTCTTTTATTTCTCTGAATTTAAAAGATCTGTATGTACACCATCCCGCACCATGCGCAGTCCTTCTCCCTCTGTCCAGAAATAGATTCTCGGAAGCGGACGGCTGAGGAACAAATAAATTCCTTCCGTAACAGAATAAGCACCTACCCGTTCAAATACCAGTATATCATGAAGTTGTGGTTTGTACAGTGGAAAACGCTTTACAACCACATCACTGACTGTACAAAGTGCTCCACAGAGATTCCAGGCTTCTTCCTCACCTTCTGTCTTCTCATTTCCCTCAACATCAAGCTGTGTACAATATGGCTGTTTCATCGCCATTGCCTGACCATAATAATTCAGATGATTAATACCTCCATCCATAATTACATATGGCTGTTCTTTATTCACCTTCATATCCACAATAGATGTCACATAATATCCGCAGGCTGCTGCCAGAAATCTTCCCATCTCAAGAACAACCTTACCCTTGAAATTAAGACTTTCCAGAAGTACTCTGAACTCACTCAGAACGTTCTCCACGTCCTCGCTCTTATCCTTCTTAAAATATGGAACAAAAAATCCCGGACCATACTCAAGCACCTGTGCTTCAAATCCACTTTCAGATTTCAGCTCCCCGATAAATTCATCCAGATGCTCCAGCTCTGTTTTCATCTGACTGAGCTCTTTCTTCTGAGTTCCGGAATAGAACTGAAGACCTTCTATCTCAATCCCCTGATAATCTGTTCTGTCAGAAATAATCTTCCTGATATCAGATTCATCTACGCCAAACTGATTTCCGCTTGTCACACGAATCAGTACCGTAATCTTCATGCCAAGTCTCACTGCAGTATCATTCAGAATCTGTAAATGCTGCAAAGACTCTACAGTATACACGCCCTTTCCGCCATATGTAGAAAGTACATATTCCATATCTTCGGGATTCTTATACACACCCGAAAGAACAATTCTTTCCATCGGCACACCAACACGCTCACAGATTCTGAATTCACCTGGTGAGCACACTTCAAATGTCGGAACTACATCCATCATTGGTCCTGTAAGAAAAGGATTTGCCTTCATAGCATAACATAACTGTGCTCTCTCTCCAAGACAGCCCTGCACTTTTTTTACAAATTCCTTCATATTATCCAGATCAAAAATATAAGCTGGAGTTGGAGTATGTTCTTTCTCAATCAGTTCTTTTATAAATCCATAGGAACTCATTTCTTTTCCTCCTGATACATAGCTGTAAGAGCTTTTCTGTCAATCTTTCCATTCTTTGTAAGAGGCATTCTCTCCACCTGGCGGAATACATTCGGAACCATAAAAGCAGGTACATACTGCCCCAGCGCTTTTGCCAGCGGTCTTCTCTCGATATCTCCTTCATAAAAAGCTACAATCTTGCTCTTAACTGTATCAAAAATACAGCAGCTTCTCACAATCTCCGGAACCTTATCCATAGCAGCCTCAATTTCTCCAAGCTCAATACGATGTCCCATATGCTTAATCTGGAAATCCTTACGTGTTGCAAAGCACAACTCACCACGTTCATTATAATAAGCAAGGTCACCGGTTCTGTACATTGGTTCCAGATATCTGTCATTCAGCGGATTCTGAACAAAGACCTTCGCAGTCTGTTCTCTGTTTTTGTAATATCCCAGTGCAAGTGCACTTCCGGTTACGCAGAGTTCACCATTTTTATTTTTCTCTGTGATCAGCTTGTCTTCTTCATCCAAAAGGAATACTTTTTCATTTGGAAATGCCTTGCCCATAGGAAGTACATCTCCAGGCCGGAACTCCCTGTCTACAATATAATACGTACAGTTACATGTGATCTCAGTTGGTCCATAAATATTTACATACATAACATCCGGCAGATATTTTCTCCAGATATTCAGATGTTTCACAGGCATAGCCTCTCCTGAGAAAAGAATCTTCTTAATCTTATCCGGAACTTTATATTCAAATCCGTTCAGAGTTGAGATAATACACAGCGCAGATACCGCCCACACCAGCGTAGTCACTTCCCTCTCGATCAGATAATCAATCAATTTCATCGGGAAAGAGAATAGCTGCTTCGGAATAATCTGGACAGTTGCTCCTGTCTTCAGTCCGGAATAAATATCCTTAACAGATACATCAAAATCCCAGGGTGCCTGATTTCCCATTACATCTTTATCTGTAATATCAAAAAGCTCTGTAAAACAATCGATAAAATCAAGTACTGAACGATGTCCTACCACAACACCCTTGGGAACTCCTGTTGACCCGGAAGTAAAAATTCCATACAGCGGATCCACATCCAATGCCTGTTCTCTGATCTCATTCAGCACCGCTTCATTCTCCTGCTCAGCTGCAAGATCCGGAGCCATCAGAACCTTTCCTTTGAACTCCAGTTTCTCCAAATCCTTCAGATATTTCTCAGATGTAACGATCACATCACTGTCCAGAATTCCAAGGATCTGCTGAAGTCTGCTCGCCGGCTGTTTGGTATCCATCAGTACATAAAAGCATCCTGCATAAACAGCGCCCATGAAAACCCCGATGGTTTCTACGCTCTTCTCCATAAATACAGGCACCGGATTTCTCGGTGTGAAATGTTTCGCAAGTGCAGTTCCTGTTCTGCGTGCAGTCTGCTTCAGTTCTTTAAATGTGCAGGATGTATGTTCATCTGCAAAAGCTGTCTTATCCGGATATTTTCGTGCGGATTCTTCCAGATATTCCAGAATACTTGTCTTCATATAAATTCCTCCCCTCTGTACTTCACAAAGTTTCTTTGTTATTCACTCCGTTCTCAGCAACAAAGTTTCTTTAAGTTTTCTAATCCAATCAGGGAAGTTCCCCGACATAATTTTTAATTTTTCTGACCTGCACTCTCCAACACCTGCGCCAGGACTTTGGAATACGCTTCTGCTGCATCCCCATTCATATGTCCATCATAATCTGTATAAGCTTTCAGATCATGTGTAAATGCTTTGAAATATTCCGTATTAAAGTTCAGATATTCAACTCCCTGTTCTTCAAAGAACTGTCCAAAATATTTCCATGCAGCATTATAATTATCGCTGTAATCTTTCAGTGTATTGATCGGAATCGGTGTTGTTACCGCAACAAACTCAATATTATTTTCCTTACAAAATGAGATAAGCTTCTTCAGGTATTCCATATTTTCTTCATTCACTTTGCCCTCTTCATAGAGCTTCGGTTCAGACTTCTTAAGCTTCGTCACATCCACCGGATATCTCTCGATAAAACCGCTCTCATGGTATTCCTGAGAATCGCTCTTTAAATGAGCTACATCGTAATCACCTGTCACTTTCTGAGTAAACGTATCCTTTATCTTAGGAAGTTCATAACTCAAAGAATATTCATACCATGGAAAGAGTACAGTACGGAAATTACATTTCGCAATAGAATTCCAGAAATATCCCAGCTTCGCTTTCGAGAATGGAAATTCATGATAGAAAAGCAGGTAGTTGTTTCCCTCTTCCTTCTCTGATACAAAATATCCAGGATCAACTTCATAAATGATTCTCTTCGGATTCTGTTTCTCTTTGATCAGCCTTGTCAGGTAGTACGCATCAATTCCATATTCACCGCCAACGCAAAGATTATGTCCACTGCGTCCGGTAACTTCCTGCATCACCTCCGGATCAATATCCATCTTTCCATGGGAAGTTCCCACGATAATGTCATCAAACTGCTGTGTCACAACTGCATGCACATCATTTCTCATAAATGTACATGGATAAAGTGCCAGGTCAAGTGCTGCCAGAAGAGCCGCACATACGACCAATACCAGGAACGTTTTTAAAACTTTCTTAAAATTGTGCATAAATAAATCCTCTCGCTACTGCTGTTGATCCGAAGAATCCGATGGATGCCAGCAGACAAAAATAAATTGCTACAGTAACCGGCAGGCTAAGTCCTGCAAGTTTTTCTCTTATCTTCATGCCACGTTCCTGAAGGACACTTACGATAAACAGAATCATGCAGCCAACCGCCAGAATTGCCAGTGCATAAGGCGTAAAGGCAGTACCTTCTTTACCAGCCGGAATCAGGAGTAACTGTGACGGAGTAAACTTAGTCACAGAAAGTTTCATCATATGAAACGCCTGTCCCACTGTATCTGCTCTGTCAAAGAACCAGCTGATATTTACAAGAATAAACGTACGGATGATCATGAAAACATGATACCAGTTCTCTTTACCTGTAATATTAAATTTCTTTTTCCAGTTTCTGTAATGCTCTGCCATAAGTCCGCTGAAAGCAATAATGATACCGTTATACATACCGTACACAATGTACTTCCATGCAGCACCATGCCATACACCAACAACGAAGAATACAATCAGGTTTGCAAGACAGATTGGAAGGGTACGTCCCGTTTTTTTGCCAAATACTTTCTTGCCCCATTTTCCGAATTTACTCATCCATCTGGATAAGGTAACCGGATAGAACACATAATCCTTCATCCAGGTGCCAAGTGTAATATGCCAGCGATGCCAGAAATCTGTAATAGAAATGGAGAAGAACGGACGCTTGAAGTTTTCATCCAATTCTATTCCAAACATAGAAGCAATACCAATTACTACATCCATACCACCGGAAAAATCTGCATACAGCTGAACGGTGTAAAACAGCACTCCAAACAGCGCCAGGCCACTGTACTGATCCGGATTGTCAAAAATTGCATCAACAAACACTGCTGCCCAGTCCGCCAGAATCATCTTCTTAAAGAACCCCCAGAGAATACGTTCAAAACCTCTGGTAATATTTTTCCCCTCAAATTTGTGAGGCTCATAAAGCTGATGTGCCAGACGGCTGTATCTTCCGATCGGTCCCTGCAGAATCTGTGGAAAGAAAGATACGAATAACGCATATTTCACAGGATTTTTCTCTGCTTCACATCTCTTCCAGTACACATCCAGAAGATATCCGGAAGACTGGAAAGTATAAAACGAAATACCAAGAGGAAGCAGAATCTCCATTCCCCTTAAATTCATGTGGAATAAAGCATTCAGGTTCTCAATCGCAAAATTCGTATACTTTACGACACCAAGCATTCCAAAATTTAACAGTAACCCAAGGACCAAAAGATTTCTTGCGCCTTTGTGGCTTCCTTTCGCTTCTGTTTTCTCAACAGCAAGTGCGATCAGCCAGGTAACCAGCGTGGAAAAGAGAAGAAATCCTACGTAGCGGACACCACCCGCCAGATAATAGATGTAGCTGAAACATAATAAAACCAGCCACTGAAATTTGTGAGGCACGATATAATAAACCAGTACACTTGCCGCCACAAACAATAAAAACAAGTTTGAAACTAATGACATGATCTATCTCCCTGAATATGTACAACACAGTCTGCTTTATACTCAACAATGCAACTCATAACAACGTAATTTATTTTGTATGATCAGACAGTAATACATTCCTTATTTTTCTGACAAACAAAGGCACCGCACTATAGTATTATGTCGTAACTGTTCATCACTCTCTTAAGATAGTAACCTTTCGAACAGTTACATTATATCAAATAATGCAGCGCCCCTGTGTTTAATTATTCTTAAATTTCCTTAATTTAATAATCCATTATCCAGGCATCCGTCTCCGCCATCATCGGAACCACCGTCGTCTGATCCGCCATCATCTGATCCATCATAGTCGTAATCTGAATCATAGTCATAATCAGTATCGTAGTCGTAATCATTGCTGTAATCATAATCACTGCTATTGTCATAGCTCTGAGTTGACTGAGACTCTGATGCCTGTGCAGCTGCCTCTGTTGGTTTCGGAGCTAAAGCTTTCTCTGTTTCCAGAGTATTGAATTCTTTCTTCTGGCTGATGCTGTCAAATACCAGATATGCGATATCTCCTTCCAAATGAAGCTCTGCTTCTTCTGTGTCACCAAATGGGAAGGTATGAATTTCTGCTGTTGTTCCATCTTCAAAAGTTAACTGAATGTTATATTTCGGAATTTCTTTCTCAGCATCATCTTTGTCTTCACCGTCAGATTTTTCCTCTGTCTTTGCGGTATCATCTGCTGTGTCTTTGCTACCTTCGTTTTCTTTATCCTTTGCGTTTGGATCAAACCAGAGAACTCTTTCCTCGTCTGCTTCAAACTTATCTTCCTCTTTCAGAAAGTTATCCGGATACTCTTCATCTTTTTCATTCTTTACAGCAACACCAGTGATTACTTTGCCTGTTGTATTTTTCAGTTTTACAGAAAGTGCTCCTTCCGTATCCTCTTCCGGCTTCTCACCGATTGTCTTTAAATCTTCATCTTTATTCTCATCAGCTTTATCAGCATCTTTCGTATCATCTGCTGCGTCTTTGTCTTCTGCTGTAGAATCCTTATCTGCATCTTCTGAAGTCTCAGTCTTTGCTGTAGTGTCCGCTGCCATAGCTGCCTGGCTGAATACAAGACTGCTTCCAAGTGCTGCCATCATAAATGCTGTTACGATTTTTCTTTTCATTGCCTTAATCCTTTCTGTCATTCTTTATAGTTCTTAATTAACTCTCTTATAATTAATATACTTCAGTGTTTTCTTTGCGCCATAAGTAAGTTTGTATCCATTCAGTTTATATTCCTGCTGGAAGTTCGGATCATATACATAAGTTTTTGTCTTTCCGCCAACCTTCTGATCGATTTCAACCCATGCATGTGCACCTTTACCATTGGATTTCTTGAAATATCCTTTTACATAATGGGCATCATATCCTGCAACTTTAGCCATCCAGTAGAAAGTAGCTGCCATTACATAGCAGTCTCCTGTTCCTGTCTTAAATCCATACAAACCGTATTCAGTTGGCGTTTTCTTTGAAATCTTTATATTTCCTGCATATTGTAAAGATGCAGACCAGTTAAATGCCTTTCTCAGATTTCCTTTACATTTTATAAGTCTGATCGCAGCCATTGTTTCAACTGTTGATAATTTAGTTGCCTGGCCATTCTTTTTAATCTTATAGTAAGTTTTAGAGTTAAATTTGTAATATGGTTTGTTTGTTACAAGCTTACCATTTTTATCAAAGCAATAAGTATATTTACCAATCTTCTTTGCCTTGTTTACAACTTTCTCTCCGTTTTCATAGTAATACTTAACTCCATCAACGGTTTCCCATCCGCTTTTTACGGTTGGATCCGGAAGCGGCGCCGGAGCGATTGTTGTATCATCTGAGGTATCGTCTGATACATCATCAGCAGTTGCTTCTACATAATCACTAACAGTTGACTGATCTGCCATAGCTGGCATTGCAGGTGTTACCGCCATAATTGAGCTGAGTAATAATGCGGTGAGCTTTTTTCTGTTCATAATCCTTTTCCTCCTTTTTATCCTAAAAGCAGCCGAACGAATAAGCGTATCCTCTTTCGCTGCTTATACTCGATTTACACTTCTATATGTTATCCCATCTTACTGTCTTACTGTAATACTTGCGACAACTTCTGCACTGCTTCCCTTTCCTGTCGGACGTACAACATTTAACTGTACATAATCATAAACATAAGTGACATCCTTGCCGTTTCCATCCAACATACAGGTATTAGACTTGCTTACTGTACATTTTTTATATTTTCCAAGAACTTTCTTGATCTTTGACGCATTATTCTGTTTCGCAAGTGTAGAGGTTGCTGCATATTTTCTGTATAAAGATGTTTTCTTATTATCTACAGCTCCTGTCTTAGGATTGAAGTAATACAGCTTTGGAATATCGTACATGCTTATACTTCCTACGCGGATTCCCTTCACTGTATGACCACTTACGTCAAATCCATAATATACTTTATCAATCTTCTTAATCAGAATACCATATTTACCAACCGTATCCTTATCTGCCTGATAAGCAGCTCCGTTTTTTCCGAAGTAATAACGGAATCCACTGGAAGTTACTCCCCATGTCATAGTAACCTTCTGATTATTTTCATCATAACCATATCTCTTACCTGTTTTTTTGTCCGTTTTTACCTTAACAGTCTTAACATCCTGTGCTGCATGTACCGTCACTGTTTCTGCTACAGTAGCTAACGGTGTCAGCATAAGAAGCATGCAAAGTACGACTGCAAGGGCTTTCTTTAATCCTTTCATTCTTCTTTCTCCTCTCAGAATTTAATTCTATATTCTACTGTGTATGCAGGACGTGTAGCTGCACCAAATAAGGTTCCGTACATATTGTCATAGTAAAGTCCATTGATTGTTACAAAACTATGTCCGTCCGGAATCGTAATGACATATGGCTCATATCCCAGTTCCTTCGCGATTGCTGCCACACTGCTGGCAATTCCATAACAGTTTCCTGTCAGACCATTCTGGAACATCTGAAGGGCATATTTATAAACCCAGTCCTTTGTCTTAAATTCCTGCGGTGTAGGATCCATATATCCTACAAAATTCGTATAAGCCATAATGTAATAGAAGCATGAACGGAACTTTTCATAGTTGCTTGCATTGGCATTACTATGGCGTTCAATAAAGTTTCTTGCCGCAAGTTTGCATCTCGCCTGTGTCAGATTTGATGCATACCCGTTTTTATTAAACTTAATTCCGCCTACGGTCTCATTTGTTGCGCACTTGCCGTTCTTATACACATAGTACATTTTACCATTCAGTTCATTCCATCCTGTAACGACCTTTCCCTTGGCATCAACGAAATATTTCACGCCATTGACATTCACAATCGTTTTCTTTCCTGGCATAACTCTCTGTGCATATTTATTAAATACATAATAAGTACCATTTACTTTATAAGATCCATCATGCGCAGCAACCCCATTTGATTTAAGCCAGTAAAGTTTGCCATTTACTTTCTTCCATTTACTTTTGACTAGTTTGTTATTTACATAATAACGATATATACTGCCTTCCTTGCGCAGTCCATTTTTCGGTTTCGGTTTCACTGTTGGCAATGGCTGAATCGGCGTCGGCGTTACTTCTGGTGTCGGTGTTACTTCCGGTGTCGGCGTTACTGTCACTGTTGACTCACTTCCACCATCCTGTGGCAAATCTACTGCATATACACTGCCTGCTCCAAATGTGAGCGCTGCAGTCAATGCCGCAGCAGCCAATGACACTTTTAATCCTGCAAAACTTTTTCTCTTCTTCATCATTTGATTCCTCCTGATCAGTTTTTCTGACTACATCCTCCTTTGTGTTTTATATTGCAATTATAGTATATTGGAGAGTGTATTTCAATTCATCAGATGATTTTTTTACACAAAAAATATTGAAAATTCTATCAAAAGATTCCTCTATTTTTCCCATATCTTTGTATAATTCCCCCCTTGACGAAAACACCCTCCTAAGGTGTATCATAAGCCTGTGTTAAAGGAGGTAAACTATTATGTTTGAGACATTAGAAGAAAAGGCCGAAGAGAAAGCAATGGTGCAGTTCCTTGAGCGCTTTACAGACTATCCATTTCTGGTAAAGTTCAAGAATTCCGAGTATCACATCGGAGAGGGTGAACCTACATTTACAGTAAATTTTAAAAAAGTAATTCCTCTCGCAGATCTAGTCAAGAGTACATCTCTTGCATTAGGCGAAGCTTATATGCGTGGAGATCTTGACATCGAGGGAAATCTTTACGAAGCACTTGATCATTTTCTTGGACAGATGGGTAAATTTTCAACCAACGAATCAGCCTTAAAAAAGATCATGTTCAGCTCCACATCAAAAAAGAACCAGGAAAAAGAAGTAACCAGCCACTACGACATTGGAAATGATTTTTATAAATTATGGCTGGACGAAACAATGAGTTATTCCTGTGGTTACTTCATTCATGAAGATGATACGCTATATCAGGCACAGGTAAATAAAGTAGATTATATTCTTAAGAAATTACATCTTGAAGAAGGTATGAGTCTTCTGGATATCGGCTGTGGATGGGGCTTTCTGTTAATCGAAGCCGCTAAGAAATACAAAATTCATGGCACAGGAATCACCTTAAGCCATGAACAATATGCTGAATTCCAGAATCGTATTAAGGAACAAGGACTGGAAGATTATCTTACTGTTGAATTGATGGACTATCGTGATCTTCCGAAACATAATTATCAGTTTGACCGCGTTGTCAGTGTTGGTATGTTGGAACATGTCGGACGTGATAATTATCAGCTCTTCCTTGATTGTGTAGAGAAAGTTCTGAAACCAGGCGGATTATTCCTGCTTCACTTTATCAGCGCACTCAAAGAACATCCGGGTGATCCATGGATCAAGAAATATATTTTCCCAGGCGGAACTGTCCCAAGTCTCAGAGAAATCCTGAATCATATGGCAGAAGATAACTTCCATACACTGGATATCGAGAATCTCCGCTTGCATTACAATAAAACTTTACTCCATTGGGAAAAGAATTTCCGCGACAATATCGAAAAAGAAAAAACAATGTTTGACGAATCATTCCTGCGTATGTGGGATCTCTATCTGTCAGCATGTGCCGCAACATTCCATAATGGAATTATCGATATTCACCAGATTCTCATGACCAAAGGCATTAATAATGATCTGCCAATGACACGTTGGTATTAAGCTGCTTTAAGTCAAAAAACTGATTGGAAAAATTTTTATATTTGTAGAAATACCACAGAGTAATTTCTTATGATATAAAGAAATACTGTCTGGACTTTAAATTACATAGTCCAGACAGTAAATATAATATTCTTATTTTATTTACAGATAATCCAATCACAACACAATTCTCAAGGTATTATGATTCTATTTATCATTTCATGCTATTCCTCAAATTTAATTCTTACTCTTTCATACTACATTTATCGATGCAACTTGATCATATTTTATTACTTCATCCATTCTGTCATAATAGCAATCACATACTTCTCTCATTCGAGAAATATTCTCTTCATTACTGACGTCATAAACACCAATCACCCTAAATCCAGCTTTCTTCGCAGTTTCAACTGCATGAAACGCATCTTCAAATGCTACTATATTTTCAGGTTTTGCCTGCAGAGTCTCTGCTGCTTTCAGATAAATTTCAGGCTCATCTTTTCCGGCTCCTACTTCTGTACAGGTATAAATTCGTTCAAAATATTTCAGAATTCCATTTCTATCCAGCGCAGCTTCCACAAGCTCTTTGTTTCCTGAAGTCGCAATCACCATTCTTATCTGTTGTTTACTCATCCACTCCAGTGTTTTCTTCACACCAGGCTTTAAAGGTGCTTCAAAGCGATAAAAATCACTTACTATTTTCAGAACTTCTTTTACGATCTGCGGTACAGTTTTCTCAAGTCGGTATTCTTCCTTCAGATAAACAGCTCCCTGCTCCAGACTCATTGTATGTAACGCATCTCCAAGCCCGTCTTTCGCCATAATTCCCAGACTTATAAGATATCGTTCTCCAATATCCTCCCATACAGACATAGAATCTAGCAACGTTCCATCTACATCAAAAATCGCACCCTGAATATTATGATTAATATTATTCTCTATAGCATTTATAGTACCAGTCATATGATTTTTATTTTCCATTACTGCTAACCATCTGCATCGAACGCTGCTTCAGATCTTTCGCAGCTTCTGTGATATTCTCCTGCGCGAAAATCGCACTGATCACTGCAATTCCATCTGCACCATATCCGGAGAGTTCGTTCACATTGTCCTTAGTGATACCACCAATCGCTACTACCGGAATTTTAATCGCCTGGCAGATATCTCTCAATGTTTCATGTGAAACACCAGTTGCATCTGTCTTAGTACTGGTAGAAAAAACAGCTCCCACACCCAGATAATCTGCACCATGCTTCTCTGCAAGAAGAGCCTGCTCAACCGTCTTGGCAGATACACCAATAATCTTATCTGCGCCCAGTCTCTTACGTACATCTCCGGCTTCCATATCGCTCTGCCCCACATGGACACCATCTGCATCGATTGCCTTCGCAATTTCTACATTATCATTAATAATAAACGGGACTTTATACTTTCTGCATAACTCCTTAATCTCTCTGGCTTCTTTCATAAAGAGTTCTTTATCCAGATTCTTCTCTCGCAGCTGCAGAAAAGTTACCCCGCCCTGCAAAGCTTTCTCAACCTGTTGATAAAGAGATTCACCGTTAAGCCAATGCCTGTCTGTAATCGCATACAGAACCATGTCCTCTTTTCTGCAATTCACAATATCAGTCCTCCATCATATGGATTGCATCTGTCGTTTTCTTATACTGCTCTTCTACTTTTGCAAAAAGTTCTTCACAACCATCTGTTTCTCTTCCTCTGAGCTTTTCTGTAATATCAAAGCTAACCTGATAGAGATTGTCAAATCCAAGGTTCTGGCATACACCTTTTAATGTATGGGCGGCGCGAAAAGCTTCCTCACCATTTCCCTGTGCCAGATTATCCTTCAGGCTCTGGAAACTTCCATCATCCAGAAATTTTTTCGCAAATTTTTTAATAAGTCCCTCACTTCTTAATCTTCCAAGAACGCCTTCGTAATCAGCACCCATCTGTTCATAACACTCTTTTACAGTCATATTTTTCTCCTCTTTATTTCTATTAACATCCTTCTGTAAGAATAAATCTATACACTACTATTCAAAAAACACAAACATATTTCTCATTCATATGTAATAAGATTTCTGAATTTCAAACCCGCGACTCTATAATCCGCCAGTTTCTGCAATAGCACTATTTTATCACACCATGTAGCCATTCTCAAGTATTCTTCCAAAAAAGGCACTTCCATATGTAATCATCTGTCACATACAAAAGTGCCCATTTAATATTTTAAGTTTCCAATGAATTAATTATTCCTCTATTGTTCTATCTTTCGGATTAGTTTTATCTGAAGAATCCCTGACTCTGGAAATATTGGATAAATGGATTATCGCTCTCATCTGAATCATCTGATTCCTGATCATCCTCGTTTCCGAAATCTTCCATTGTATCTTCATCGGAATCGTCTTTAGAATCCTTTTTGTCTTTTTCCTTACTATCTTTACTGTCGCTGTCTTTTCCGGCATCAGTGTTCTCATCCAAAGTTACTTTAACAGTATCTTCTTTATAACTTGTACCGTCCGGAACCTGTACAGTCAGCTCTACTTCTTCACCTGGCTCATAATAGGAAAGATATTCAATGAGCTGGTTAATGCTGGAAACTGTTTTTCCATTAAACTCAGTGATAACGCTGTTTGATTTCAGCCCTGCTTTATCAGCAGCTCCGCCTTCTGTTACTTTTGATACAAATACACCTGCCGGAATTCCGTACATCTGAACTGCCTCTGAACTTACAGATGAACCCACAATTCCAAGCACACCATGTTCAGAGTCATCCAGTTTATCTCTGGAAGTCTCATTCATCAGATTCTGAAGAATATCGGTTACATCAGAAATTGCAATCGCATATCCCATACCTTCAACTTCTGTAGATGCAAGTTTTGCAGAGTTGATACCTACAACTTCACCTTCCATATTTAAAAGAGCACCACCACTGTTACCAGGGTTAATTGCCGCATCTGTCTGGATCAGATTTACACCGTCACTGCTGTCATCGCTGCCATCAGTTACTGTACTTTTTTCAGAATCCATTCTACGGTTCTTAGCACTTACAATACCAGTAGTAACAGACTGTCCATATCCAAGAGCATTACCAATTGCAACTACCTGCTCACCAACTTTAAGGTCATCGGAACTGCCGATCTTTGCAACAGAAATAGCATCCATTGTATCATCCTTAATATCATCCAGTGCTACAGATACAACCGCAAGGTCTCTCTCTTCATCAAAACCTTTTACAGATGCCTCTACAGCATTTCCATCTGCAAATGCAACAGACAATGTATCTGCATTCTCTACTACATGGTAGTTTGTAGCAATCAGAAGTTCATCATCATTCTTACCTACGATAATACCTGAACCGCTGCCCTCTACTTCCTGTTCCTGCTGCTGTGGAGCATATCCATACATTCCGTACATTCCATAATAGCTCTGTACTTCCTGAACTGATTTAGTTGTGATAGATACGATAGATGGAAGTGCCTCCGCTGCGATATCAGATATATCCAGGCTTCCTGTTGTCTTGCTGCTTGTATCTTTACTGTCATCTGCTTTAGAATCGCTCTCATCTGAATCTGCTTCTTTTTCAGATTTAGCAAATGTTAAAGTTGTCTCATTTTTATTTGATGCAGCCTCTACTGTTGCTGCTCCATCCCATCCTGCAAGTTTATTTACACCCTCAAAGCTTCCTGCTGCAAGTCCTCCTACAAGCACTGCACATAAGCTAAATGTAAGACCTTTCTTAACGATCTTTCTGATTTTATCATTTCTATTGTCTTTATTCATCATAATAAAGTCCCTCCCTGAATCTATATCAATTCCATAAAACAATATGTATTTTTTTGTTTTACTTTTATTTCTCTCTGTTTCCTTTTGATGCTTCTAAGTATAGAAATCATTTGTGTTCTTTGTGTGGGAAAAATGTGTTTAATTTGTGACGATTTCATATATTTCCGCTTTACTTCCGATACATACTGGAAATTCTTTTTACATTATATCCCGGAATCTGTGCTTTCCAGTTCCCCACCTGACTGCTTAATACCTTTTCCGTATACTTCAGTGAATTGGAACTATCCATATTACTAAAGACATTAAATGCTGTTTTCTTCTTACCGTTGGCATCTTTTAATCCCATCGCCAGACCCTGAGCTACTTCATGAGCCTCATCTTTATAGCTTCTTACAATAAATGCATCAACCATCGGATTGCAAGCCGCCTTATAATATGCCAGCGCCAATGCTGCTGCCTGATTTGCCTGTCCACCTGTAGAAGAAAATCCCTGTTCAGAAAGAATCACTCTCGTATTGGAACCATATCTGCTCTTCACATAACTAGTCAATGTGTCAATATTTCTCATTGTAATGAATGTTGTGGAATTGGCATCGCTGGTAAACATAGATGCATTTGCCCCAGACCAGAACCGAGGATCTGAAAGCGGTTGATTATAAGCATGATATGCCAGATTCCAGTTAACATTCTTCTGCATCTCAGAAATTTTGGTTGCAAAATTATCTAAAGTTGATTTTGCGCTGTAGCAGACACTGAATGCATTTTTCTGGTTCCAGCAGTTATCAAGGCAGATAAATACTTTAGAACTTCCGCGGCTGCTGCGAACTGCATTATACAGACAGCGGAATGCTTCACTGTACATGGAAATAAATTTAGAGAAGCTTACATTTCCTACATAATAATAACCACTTGCACTATTCACTTCATTTCCCAGAATCCAGTTACTTATATAGCAATTATTTCTGCCGAATTTCTCTCCCAGATATGCAAACATTGCCTCCATTGTCTGTCTTGTCGCAGCGTTGTCTGTATTCCATCCATAGTAAGCAGTCTCTGCATATGGGCTGCTTCCGGTTGTCAGACTCTGTGTACTTGCATTCTTGTCAATACTGATCTGTGCCGTCACCTGGATTCCTTTTGCATTACACTGCTGAACCAGATATTCATATCCATACAGCCCATTAAAACGGTATGTCTTTCCGTTATACTTATAGGTTTCTACCCCACTGTCTTTTCGCATCAGATCTGATATATACAGATTAAAAAATACGTTCTTGGACTTTGTATCAGTCACTTCGCTAAAATTCGTAGCCTGAATTCCTTTTTTTGTTTTTGGTACAAAATATGCTGCTGTATTTGAGCTAAGTTTCTCTGGATTGCTGACATAACTTTTGGAACTGATTACTGTATAAGCAGTCTTGGATTTCTTTACTCCCACTGCAAATTTACCCTGCGTATATTCCGGATGTCCGGAAATATCCAGTTTAAATGTAACTTTTCCATTTGACATCTCAGGTTTCTTAACCTTAGCTGCCGCTTTCTTCACCTTGCCGGAATTGGAATCTACATATAACAGATAATAATAATCATCCACACTTTTTACATAATTGGCAATATTTGCAGATGCAGTGATTGTCTTTGCTTTTGTTCCTTTCAGTGCAGTCAGTGACGCCGCCTTTGCTGAAGGATTAACTTCCTTTATCCACTTTGCATATAAAGTAATCCCGCCCTTTGATCCTTTTTCAATCACATCTATTTTTTGTTTGTACTTACTGTCTGTATACCATCCCACAAAATGATATCCTGAACGTGTGGGCTTTTTTAGTTTTATTTCAGTCTCTCCAGTATACGTTTTGGGGTTAGACGTGCTGTTTTTTCCCTTATTAAGTTTATATGTAATTTTATACTCTGCTGCTTTTTCCCAGATTGCATATAATGTTATGGTTGTTCCGGTTGTCGTTTCAGATGTTACCATTCCTGCTGTCTTCGACTCTTCTGTTTCTTCTGTCCATTCAGGTTCTTCAGCTAATGATGCACTTTCCATTTTTTCTTCTTCAGCGGATAATATCTGTGCTGTATTTCCAGCACTTTCTACCGTTGGATTCAGACCTTCTGATTCCATTTCTCCCATTTTCTTATCTTGTACCGCTGAATCCGTATTTGCCGGATCTAAATTTTGCATTTCCGGATTTTCACTTTTCAAAAGCTTGCTGATGGAATCTCCCGGTTTATAGGCTTCTCCGCTTCCATCTTCTTTTGTATTCCACTCTTTAAAAACATATCCGGCTTTTCCTTTTAATGCTTCAGGTGCTTTTGCGTCATTAATATCTGCATATGCTATCACATATGTTTTTTCGATTTTTCCTTCACTGTAAAGCTGTATTGTATATCCTTCGACTGCCTGCCCGGTATTTACTTCTTTTTCCCTTTCAGACTGTTCTGGCGTTTGTTCTTTTGTATCATTTAAAATAATATTTTTCGATCCATTCTCTCCGTCTGATATATCCTCCATTTCCTTCTTTTTTTCAGATTCTCCTGTATCAAATTCATATTTTTCGTTATTCTTATCACCTGTTCTATTTCCCGATTCACTTTCCGAATTATCTCCAAACACATCAGCTACCGTTTCACTGCTTTCTGCCGAAAACTCTGATGCCCACAATATCTGCTGCGGTACACCAGATGGTATTATCATAGATGCTGCCAAACCTATTGCCATAAACTTTTTCCATTTTCTCATGCTTTCTTTCCCTCTCTTTACATACCAAATATAAGAAGCCTATCGGATATTCACAATCCATTTTGCTCCCCAGCCTTCTCAAACAACTACTTTATAATTTGTCAAGAGTCACCTGATTATTATAGTAATTCTATATCTAATAATTAGCTTTTTTATAGTATAACATTTGAAAAATCTTCATACAATGAAAAAGAACTACTGGTAAAAAAATCATCAAGTAAAGTAAAAAAACTGTCAAAATTAACTTTTTCACCAAAAATCTTTGGAGAAATCAGTTAATTTTAACAGTCTTTTTTCGACTTTCATGCTATTGCTTTAATCAACCGTTCCTATTTTGTTTAGCGGCCAGTAACGAACTGCTACTTCTGCCACTATCGCATCTTTCTCTACAAATGTATTCTGCCAGTATCTTGAGTCCATACTATGATTTCTGTTATCTCCCAACATGAAATAACAACCATCAGGAACCGTATACGGTCCAAAGCTTCCCTCTGGTGTTTCCGGGCAAAAGCTGTCATCTAATGGTTCTTCCGAATCATTGATGTAAACTTTTCCATCCACAATATTTACCGTTTCACCAGGCAGGCCAATTACTCTTTTTACAAAAAGCTGAGATGGATCATCCGGATACTTAAATATTACAATATCAAATCTCTCCGGATCCTTCGTCTTATATGCAAGGCGATTACCAAATACCCTGTCTCCTGTCATAATTGTCTGTTCCATAGATCCTGACGGCACTCTTGCATTGATATATACAAAGTGTCCTAACAGGAATGCTATAACAAAGACAACAAGAATAATCTTTGCATAGTCCCATAAATCTTTCCAGACAGACTGACTTTTGTTCTCCTGCTCTGCCTGGCTTTTTTCTTCATTTTCCATCTTCCGTCGTACCTCCAAAATTCATGCTATTGCATCATTTATCAATAATATAACATTTATTATCTTTAAATATGTAATAGCTGTTTTGCAAACGATGCATTGGATATAGTTTATCACATCTATTTCCTATTCACCATTAATTTTTTATAAAATTTACAACAATGCCGTAACATCTTAATTAAGTAAATACTAAAATTTATAGCTGATGTTTCACGTGAAACAATATTTATTTTTAAGTTATTCAGGCAACTATGCTCAATTAAAACATTACAATAATTATTCTCTGCTGAAAAAATAAGCGTATATGTTTCACGTGAAACATATACGCTATTTTCGTTATACTTCCTGCTGATAATGTTCCAGGAAATCTCTGATTTTTCCTGCTGCCTCTTTTAAAACCTCTATTCTCGGTAAATAAACTACCCTGAAGTGATCTGGCTGCTGCCAGTTAAATCCACCACCATGTACAAGCAGGATTTTCTTCTCTTTTAACAGATCCAATGCAAATTTTTCATCATTTACAATATTGAATTTCTTTGTATCAATTTTAGGGAACATATAAAATGCCGCCTTGGGTTTAACAGCAGTAATTCCCGGGATATCTGTCAGTGCATTGTAAATATACTCCCTCTGCTCATAAATACGTCCACCTGGAACAATATAACTTTCTACACTCTGATGTCCTCCTAATGCAGTCTGAACAATGGACTGTGCCGGTACATTAGAACAAAGTCTCATATTTGAAAGCATCTTGATACCTTCTATATAATCTTTTGCAATTGCTTTATTACCGCTAAGAATCATCCATCCAATTCTAAATCCGGCAATCATATGTGATTTTGATAATCCACTAAAAGTAACACAGAATAAATCCGGAGCCATTGATGCAATAGAAATATGTTCTGCATCATCCATTACCAGGCGGTCATAAATTTCATCAGAGAAAATAATCAGATGATGTTCTCTGGCAATATCAACAATCTGCTGCAATACTTCTCTTGGATATAATGCACCTGTTGGATTATTTGGGTTGATAATAACAATTGCTTTCGTCCTGCTGGTAATCTTTCTTCTTATATCATCCATATCCGGATACCATTCTGCCTGCTCATCGCAGATGTAATGTACAGCTTTTCCTCCTGCCAGAGTAGCGCATGCTGTCCATAACGGATAATCCGGAGACGGAATTAAAATCTCATCTCCATTGTCTAACAAAGCTGACATACTAAGATTTATTAACTCGCTGACTCCATTTCCTGTATAAATATCTTCGATTGATACATTAGGAAGTTTTTTCAGCTGAGCGTACTGCATGATTGCTTTTCTGGCAGAAAATAAACCTTTTGCCGGAGAATAGCCTTCACATTCTGTCAGTTGCTGTCTCATATCATAGATAACTTCATCCGGTGTTCTGAATCCAAACGGTGCAGGATTTCCAATATTCAGTTTCAAAACCTGAGTTCCTGCATCTTCCATACGTGCAGCCTCCTCTACAACAGGCCCTCTTACGTCATATAGTACATTATTTAATTTTGATGATTTCTTAAATTCACGAACCTGTGCTTCCTCAACTGCCTCGTTATTATTTTCTTTCATATTATTATAGTTGTAATCAAATTTCATATTTTCCATCTGAAACTCTGCCTCGTTTGTCTCTTTCTTTAATGTTTCTACTGTTACATCATTTCCTTTTAACCAATCGACATCTACCTGTAATGTATTTGCAAGAAAATGAAGAATTTCTGATCTTGGAGTTGTTTTTCCACTCAAATACTGGCTTACATGGCTCTTTCCAAGCTTTACACCCTGTTCAGCCGCCGTCTTAACCAGATCGATCTGCTTCATATTTTTCTGTTCCATTGCTATCTTCAATCGCTCAGCAAATTTATTATTCATATAAAATTACCTCCCAGCTTACTTCTCAACGCATAATATTGTTTATTTTACTATAATCAAACAAATAAAATCATCAGCTTCGCTACTTACTTGATTCAATAAAGTCAAAGGATATTCGCAATCAAAGCAGGGGGACTTCCTTGATTTGGTCAAATTAGAAGTAATAATTTTCATATCTTTCCATATATTATATATAGAAACAAAATATATCTTTCCCCAGAAACTTTTATCACTCTTCGTAAAAACTATTATTATTTTAAAAATATGTCCAAGTAAGTTCAACATAGTTCACTTTTTTATGTTGCACAAACATATGTTCTGTTCATTTTGGAACCCGCAAGATTACGCGGTTTTTACTTTGTCATTATACTATAATTGAACTAAAAATTCAACGATAACTTTCACATTTTTTTGTAATTCAATTGTTCCCCACTTTCGGTTCAATTTATAGTTTAATTTTACTTTGAACTATATTGAACATTTTATCAGCATGTTTAAATATCGGTTCAATTGGTTCATTTTATGCATTGAACTAATATTTAAACTTGCTCTGAACTTTTCTTCGTGTTTTAGTCATTAGTTCAATCATGTTCAATTTTAAAGTTCAAGCGTAATTCAGCTTATTTTCCCATTTATTTCGCTATTTATTCAAAATACCCTTATTATCACGCTTAATACGGTTCAATTTTGCTTATTTTTATCTTATATCCTATATTTTTATTCTTATTTTAATGATTCCGAAGTGACTTTTTATATTCTTCATCCCAAAAGAATTCTGCCTATAGGATTCTTCGCCTTCGATGAGCCCCTGTAAGCAGCATCCGCTTTCTGCCGCAACATGCTCCCGCCTGATAGGACTTTTTGATGTGATTTTATGTACTAGTGTGCCGACAAGTTGATTCTTGAAGCAATCTTGCAGGATAAATTTTCTTATTTTAAGGCGGAGGAAATCATCCTGCGTCAATATAGCAGAAACTTAATTTTCGCTGTACTAGGAAATTTATTTGGAATTTCTATTACATAAAATCACACCAAAAAAATCCCCTGCTCTGTATAAAACAATAAGCAAGGGATTTCTTTGATGTCAGTCACATAATAACTACACATCTCATATTTAATTTCTATTCGGTACTGTAAATTATTATGCTTATATCTTGTCAATCGGATATTCGCAATCCGCTTTCGCTACTTGCTCATAACCGAATAACTGCTCCGCAGTTTATCAGGAGGGGCTTGTACCCCTCCTGATAAAAGCAAGTCCCACCCACTGCTTATTGCTTCTCGCAATTGAAGCAGGGGACTTACTTGATTCGGTTAAATTCACTCAATCTCAGTGTTTAAAGTATATTGTAGCACCATTTATTGTACTGTAAATATTTTCTATCCTGTTTATAGCCCTTTTATTACTCAGGTTTTACAATTTTACCTGCCACAGCACAAGCTGCTGCTGTTTTTGGAGATGCCAGATAAATTTCTACTTTTGATGTTCCCATACGGCCAAGGAAGTTTCTGTTATTTGTGGCTACTACGCGTTCTCCGTCTGTAAGAATTCCGCCTGTACGACCACAACATAATCCGCATCCAGGATGTGTGATAATAGCTCCTGCCTCTGCAAGTACATCCATAATTCCCATATCTATCGCCTGACGGTATATTTTGCGGCTTGCAGGCGTTACGATCAGTTTTACATATTTTGCTACCTTCTTGCCTTTTAAGACCTCTGCAGCGGCTTTAAGGTCCTCCAGACGACCGTTTGTACAGGAACCAATGAATACCTGATCAATTTCCGTTCCTTCAAGGTCACTTACATCTCTGATCTTGTCTACCTGAGAAGGACATGCCATAACAGGCACAAAGTCTTCTGCGCGATATGTAATCGTCTTTATATATGTTGCATCTGTGTCTCCTGAAAGGCTTTTCTGGAAATCATTTAACTCTATCCCGCAATATTCTGCTGTCTTTTCATCTGGTGTAAATAATGCACATTTAGCACCTGCTTCAATTGCCATGTTAGCCATTGTCATACGGCTTGCAACTGTCATATTTTTCACTGTACTGCCAGTAAACTCAAGCGCTCTGTAAGTTGCGCCATCAGCTCCCAGATCACCGATCAGACGCAGAATAATGTCTTTTGACATAACATTCTCCGGAAGTTCTCCGTCAATTACTACTTTGATGGTTTCCGGAACCTTGATCCACATCGTTCCTGTTCCCAGGATACTTGCCATTTCTGTATATCCGATACCTGAAGAAAATGCACCAACACAACCATAAGTAGTTGTATGGCTGTCTGTACCAAATACAATATTTCCTGGTTTTACATAGCCTGCTTCTGTCATTAACTGATGACAGATTCCGTCACTTCTGTGAACATTTTTCATGCCATATTTTTTTGCAAAAGCATCTCCTGCATGGAAATGCCTTGTATCATCTAACTGACTTGCAGGAACCAGATGATCATAGATAAGGACAACTTTATCTGGATCCCAGAGCTTCGTAAAGCCCATTTCCTCGAACTTTTCTGCTACGAATGGAATAAATATGTCATGAATCATAACTCTGTCTACATTGACCGTTACGATGTCTCCTGGCTTTACTGTTTTTCCAACATTATTTCTTATGATTTTCTCAATAACTGTCTCGCCCATTTACTTCTCCTTTCTCATTAATCCAGTCCGTTTAATTTACGCATGGCTTTTACAAGTCCGCCTGCCTGGATAATACTCATCAGATTCTCTGGAAGAGAAGCAATTGGATATTGTTTTCCGTTATAATCTACGTGTTCATTCATTACTACAGTTACTTCATCGCCTTCTTTGATATCATCATGAATATCTGGCTGCTCAATTAATAAAAGACCATTGTTAATGGAATTTCTGAAGAAAATTCGTGCAAAAGACTTCGCAATTACGCACTGAATTCCCAGTGCTTTGATAATTTCCGGTGCCTGTTCCCTGGAAGATCCGCATCCAAAATTCTTTCCGGCAACAATAATGTCACCTTTCTGAATCTGACCTGCCAGTTCCGGACGCAGAGGACTGAATCCATACTGTTTCATATCGTCAATTGTTTTCAGTGCCAGATACTCTGTAGGAATAATGATATCTGTATCAATATCATCATCCAATACCCATACCTTTCCTGTGAATTTTTCCATAATCTTACCTCTTTATTTCTATCTGCATATTTATGATATCAGGGGCAAAAGACCTTTGTCCCTAAAATCATATTTATTATAAGTTTCACGTGAAACATTTTATACTTCACTTGCTAACGCAATCTTTCCGGCAATAGCAGACGCTGTAACAGTTGCAGCTGAACCCAGATATACTTTTGAACTTGGATGTCCTGCACGTCCTTTGAAATTACGTGTTCCTGTACTGATCAGAACTTCATTTTCGCCGATAACACCCTGGCAGCTTCCCCAGCATACACTGCAGTTCGGATTCATAACAATGGCTCCAGCGTCCATAAACACATCCAGAAGGCCTTCTTTTAATGCCTGACGGTAAATAGTCTGGCTGGCAGGCACAACAAGGAATCTGACGCCCTCAGCCACCTTCTTGCCTTTGATGATTTCTGCCCCGACACGAAGATCTTCAATACGTCCATTGTTACAGGAGCCAAGGAAAGCTTCATTAATTTCAATTCCACATGTTTCTTCTGCCGGAACTACATTATCTACAAAGTCCGGTTTAGCAACTACAGGACAAACTTTTGCTAAATCAAATGTATATTCTCTTGCGTAAACAGCATCCGGATCACTGTGATAGATAGCTTTTGGCTCACGTCCATGTTCTTTCAGATATTCAATCGCTTTCTCATCTGCTTCGAAAATACCAGTCTTAGCTCCGGCTTCTACTGCCATGTTGCAAAGCGCCATACGATCACTGATGCTGAGTGTTTTTGCGCCTTCCCCTGTAAACTCCATAGCCTGATAATTACATCCATTTGCTCCGATTTCACCGATAATAGTGAGGATTAAATCTCTCGCATAAACTCCTTCCGGAAGTTTTCCGATAAGATTGAATTTTACACTTTCAGGTACCAGAACCCATGATGTTCCTGTAACCATACCATACAGGAAATCTGTGCAGCCTACACCTGTTCCGAATGCTCCCAGCGCTCCATAAGAGCAGGTATGGCTGTCTGCACCAAAGATCAATTCACCTGGACGAACATAGTTCTCGATCATAACCTGATGGCAAACTCCCTTTCCTTCCCAGAAATCAATATTATTTTCTTTCGCAAAATCTCTCATTTTCTTCTGAGAAGCAGCCGTTTTCGGACTGTCTGAAGGTACATTATGGTCCACGATAAACACAAGTTTGCCTGGATCTGCAATATGCGGATTCTTTAATTTATTGCGGTACATATCAACGGTAAGATGTGTTGTTCCATCATTACTCATTAGACGGTCAAGTTTAACTGTATGGATATCTCCCGGTTTTACGCTGTCAACACCGGCTGCCGCAGCAATAATCTTTTCTGCAATTGTCATTCCCATCTTATTTTTCCTCCTTATTCAGAGATGCGATCAGACCGCCCTGATTTAAGATATTCTGCATATACTCCGGAAGTTTTGTGCAAGAATAAGTTTTTCCATTTGCTTCAACCGTTCCCTCTGACATATGAAGAATCATCTGATCACCTGTTTTCACTTCGTCCGGAAGATCTTTACAAACAATTACCGGCAAACCAATATTGATTGAATTTCTGTAAAAAATTCGTGCAAAAGATTTCGCTACAACTGCCTGTACTCCCAATGCTTTTAATACACCAGGCGCCTGCTCTCTGGATGAACCACATCCAAAGTTCTCTCCACCTACTACAAAATCACCAGATTTTACTTTCTTTGAGAAATCCGGATCCAATGATTCAAAAGCATGTCCTTTCATCTCATCCAGATTCGGAAGTAGCAGATACTGTGATGCTATGATCTGGTCTGTATCCAGATCATTATGAAATTTGAAAATTGTCCCTGTTTCCATAAAAATCATTTTCCTTTCTGTATCATTTATCTTTATGATTTGTCTTTATCATTTATCTCGCTTTAGCGATTTATTCAGATAAACTCTTTTCCTATTTTAGCACAAAAGACTAATGATTGAAAATGTCTTTTACAAAAAATGGCCTTTGCATTTTTCTCTGCTCATGCCTCTCAACACATCATATCCGGCTTCTTCCAGCCCTTTTTCATCCATAATGCATTGTCCCGGCAATGTGAATTTTTCCAGATATTGTGCAAGACTGGTACAGTCATCTGATACGCTCAGTTCCTCCTGGTGTACTTCTCTTCCCAAACGCTTTTCTATAAATTCACGACTGAGTGACCCATCCAGATGGCAGTGCAATTCTATCTTGGGTAATGCGATCAGTTGTTCCTGTGTCGTGATGTTTCTCTATTTCGTATTTCGTATATACTTTAGTAAGTGTTTTGAAAAAGGCTTTATGCCAGGTTCATTGGACCGAATCCCAGTGGCAGCAGCTCTTTCAGGGTATAAATATCATAATGTTCCTTATCCACTGCCAAAACAATCTTAAATGTCTCCGGGTTACAAAATTCCATCATTACCTGTCGGCACACACCGCATGGAGCCGCGTATTCGGTCAAAACACCGCCTTTTCCGCCAACAATGCAAATCGCATCAAATTCCTTTATCCCCTCGCTTACAGCCTTAAAGAACGCAGTTCTCTCAGCGCAGTTAGTAGGTGTGTATGCTGCATTTTCAATATTACACCCTGTATAGATTTCTCCATTCTTCGCAAGCAGTGCTGCGCCAACTTTAAAATTGGAATATGGTGCATAAGAAAATTTCAACTGTTCAATTGCTGTCCCGATTAATTTATCAATCATCGTTTTGTCTAAGTTCTGCATAATCTACACCCCCGTTAATTACTGTCTTTATTTTTCATTATCAAATACTTACCTTGCGTAATTATTATGTCAATCGGATATTCGCAATCCGCTTCCGCTACGTGGCTTTACACCGAATAACTGCTTCGCAGTTTATTGCTCTTCGCAACCTCCGCAGGAGACTTACCTGATTCGGTTAAATCAATAACCAGTTGCTTCTTCATTCTTTACAATCTTAATGATTCTGCTCGTTCCCAGTCTGTCTGCACCCAGAGAAAGAAATTTCTCAGCATCATCCAGAGAAGAAATACCACCTGCTGCTTTCATTTTTACATTTGGTCCAACGTGTTTGGAAAACAGTTCGATGTCTTCAAATGTTGCTCCGCCACCGCCAAATCCTGTTGACGTTTTGATATAATCAGCTCCCGCCGCTGTTACGATCTCACACATTTTGATTTTCTCTTCTGTAGTGAGGAAGCAAGTCTCAATGATAACTTTGAGAATTTTTTCTCCGCATGCTGCTTTGAGAGTTCTGATCTCGTTCTCAATCAGATCATATTTCTTATCTTTTAACCATCCGATGTTAATTACCATATCAATTTCCGATGCACCGTTTGCAATGGCATCTTTGGTCTCAAATTCTTTCGTTGCTGTTGTTGTATTTCCATTTGGGAAGCCAATAACTGTGCATACTGCCATTTTTCCGTTCATGTATTCTGCTGCTTCTTTTACATAACATGGAGGAATACATACAGATGCGGTTCCATATTTCATTGCATCATCACAAATCTGCTTAATTTCTTCCCATGTGGATGGTTGAAGAAGTAATGTATGATCTACATGTTTTAAGATTTCTTTAATTTCCATTTTTACTTATCCTCTTTTCTTTCTGTCACTGCCGGTTCCGCTCGTTGCGATTATTCATTCATACTCACCAGCTGCTATTTAGCCTGATCTTCTTTAATCATTCTTCTTATGGCCTCTACAGCTACACGAATAGCCATATCTGTGTCGTGAACTACCGGATTCTCCAGACCAAGCTTCTCTCTCTCCTGATTTGCTACCGCAGGATATTCAATTGGTGCATATTCTCTGGTAGTTCCTTCCATACGGACTGCACCTGTGGCAATCACTACATCACCACTCTTTACTTCCGGCTGCATTCCTCCGCATATACCAATTCTCACAAATGTATCTGCACCGCAACGGTACAGTTCTTCCATTGCTATGGATGCGAATGGCCCACCAATTCCTGTTGATGTTACGCTTACCTTTACACCGTCGAATGTTCCTGTGTATGTAACATATTCCCGGTTATCCGCGATCAGCACCGGATCATCAAAATACTGTGCAATTTTGGCACATCTTTTGGGATCTCCCGGCAGGATCACATAACGTCCTACTTCGCCTTTTGCCACCTGAATATGATACTGTCTGCTTGCGTCTTCTGAATAATTTTTCATGGTCTTTCCATCCTTTACTAAAGTTTTTTCGTAACTGTTCAGTAATTTTCTATCCTGTGATGAGATAATTCTTATTGTCTTTTAACCCAAACACGGCTTTATCTCTGTCCTTTATCGTACGGGATACCCTCTGCTTTCGGTGCTCTGGAATTCTTTGACACAAATGCAAGAACAATCAGAGAAATAATATACGGGAACATATTGTATAAGGTACTTGGAAGCTTTAATGCTACCAGTACGTCAAATCCTGTATAAACATTTGAAAGTGCACGGAACAGACCAAACAGAAGTGCTGCAAGTCCGATATTCACCGATTTCCACTGACCAAAGATCATAACTGCAAGTGCAAGGAATCCAAATCCCGCAACACCATTCTCAAATTTCCATTCACTGACACCGGCTGTAATATAAACCAGCCCGCCAAGTCCGCCCAATGCTCCAGAAATCAAAACACCTGCATATCGCATTTTGTAAACGTTAATTCCTACGGAGTCTGCTGCCTGCGGATGCTCACCACATGTCATAAGACGGAGACCAAACTTAGTCTTATATAATATGATATATGATGCGACAAGAATCAGCAATGCCAAAAGCATAAACCAGCTAAATTCGAACTTCCCAATGTTTACAAGAAATGCTTTTTTTGCTTCTTTGTACGCAACTGTAGAAGAACAAACGCTTAAACTATACAGCCTAACAAAACGAGGCCAGGCTTATCATATGCCAATGGAGATACAGAATAATTTCCTGGCAAAATAAATACACAAAGATCCTGTTCTTTATAGCATAGTTTGAACAGGATCTTTTTATAATGCTTTATTTTCTATCTAAAATTTTATTAAACCGACTAAAGAACGTTGAAGTTGTTATTATCGCTGCCAAAATATCACTGATTGGCTCAGCCAAAAATACCGCAAATACTTTATTCTGGATAAAATGCGGCAGGATAAAAATCAACGGAATCAACAGAATCAATTTTCTTAAGCAGGCAAGTAATAAACTAACTTTTGCCTGGCCCAATGCCATGAAACTCTGCTGACAAGCAACTTGGAATCCAAGAGAAAAAATACCTGCCATGTAAATTCTTAACGCCCATGCCGTATACGTGATTAATTCTGTATTATTCGAAAAAATACCTGCAAACATCTTCGGAAATAGAAGCATAATCAACCAGAAGCATCCCGTAAAAATTGTACAAACTGTAAATTGAGTAAAAAATGCTTTTTTTACTCGATTTCTATTTCCTGCACCATAGTTATAGCTCATGATTGGCTGTCCACCCTGACAAATTCCCTGTAATGGTAATGTTGCAAGCTGGCTAACACTGGTAATAATTGTCATAGCCCCTACTGCGAGATCTCCGCCATATCTTGACAAACTGGAAGTAAAACTGATAGACAAAATACTTTCCGTAGATAACATGACAAATGTAGATATACCAAGAGCAAGGCATGGTAAGATGATTTCTTTTTGCAGTTTAAAGTTTTCTTTTTTAAGATGCAGAATCGTCTTCTTTCCTGACAAGAAACGAAGGATCCATATTGCCCCTACAGCCTGACTCAAAACAGTTGCGAGTGCAGCTCCCTTTACTCCAAGATGAAATACGAAGATAAAAATCGGATCAAGAATGATATTGATTACAGCACCAATCACTGTTGTCATCATGCTGATCTTCGCAAATCCCTGTGTCGTAATAAATGGATTCATTCCCATCACGATCAAAACAAAAATACTTCCAAGAATATAAATCCTTGCATAATCCACGCCATAAGGAAGTGTCTTATCGCTAGCACCAAACATCGTGAGTAACTGTGGCGCAAAAGTAAAGAATATCACCGTCAAAGCTGCGGCCATAAGCATGAGGATTGCAAAACAATTTCCAAGAATCTTTTCAGCTGTCTTATTATCTTTCTTTCCCATAGAAATCGCTGCACGCGGTGCACCTCCGGATCCTGCCAGCATGGCGAAGGCATTGATCAGCATGAGAATTGGCGTAAACAATCCAACACCTGTTAATGCTGCGGCACCGACACCTGGAATATGTCCGATATAAATACGGTCAACAATATTATATAAAAGGTTGATGATTTGAGCCACAACAGCCGGTATTGCAAGCTGGGCCAAAAGACGTGGTATTTTTTCTGTTTCCATAGCTTGTGCGTTTGACTTACTGTTCATATCTGTGTTCTCCTAAATATTATCTAGTCATCTCAATATAATCAAATTGCTTATGCAGTCTCTCCCCTAAGTGTTATGGTATTCTTGATAATGTACAAAACAACTGATACAACCATCATTATAGCACACAAACCAATTAACAGATCTGACACCATTGGTGTAATGTGGAACCATATAATATGCACAGCCACAGTTCCATATAATAAAAAGGTTACTATTTTTCCATGCCAGTCTGCACCATGCACTTTTCCTGTTTTTCGTATCACAAGGCATCCACTAACCGCCATATAAAGTTCCTTAACTGCCATTATAACGATCAACGGGAGCATATGTGGAAAGCGAGTAAACAAGCAAATCAACATTGCTGCCTGTGTCAGCTTATCGGCAACCGGATCGAGAATCTTTCCTAGATTGCTAATCATATGAAATCTTCTTGCAATATATCCATCAGCGAGATCCGTAAGACCGGATAGCAATAAGATTTCTCCTGCTAACAAAGGATTTTCCTTTACACAATAACTCCATATAATTACTGGAATCAGACAAAACCGAAAAAAAGAAAGCAAATTGGGTACTGTAATAATTCTATTCAAATTTTCTTTCTGACTTCCTTCACTCTGCATGTACGGTCACATCACTTTCCTTTTGTTTCGACATAAACCAATAAAATACAGCACAAAATGCCAATGCAAATACAACACCAAAAACATTCTGAATCACTCTAAGACTAACTGCTCCTTTTAATCCATAACTTTCCGCAGCAATTGCGAGAGCGCCAAAGGTATTAAATACAGCCTGCCAGCCGTATTGCGCTGAAAATCCTACACCAATTCCACCAAGAATTCCTATATAAGCATAGATGGATGATGGAAGCAGAAAATATAATACGGTGAAGCATATAACACCTACAATATTTCCGACAATCCTTTTACGGACTCTGTATTGCATGTCTTCCACAAACGGCAAAATTGCTGACATAGCCGCAATACCAGCCCACATTGCACGTGGCATATTGCAAAGTTCTGCAATGCAAAGGACAATTGGTACACATATAATCTGGCATAACTGCCATTTTGTTCTCGATGAAGTGATATCAAATTCCTGGATTAGATCTTTCAAATTTCTTTTAAAAGTTCTATTTTTATGATTTCGATAAAATACAAAACAGGTAAGAACTGCGCCTAAAATCATTCCGGCCAATCGCATCTGATAGCTTGTTCCTGTAACATCATATCCATATAATAGCAGATAGCCAAGAACCAATGTAGATTGGTTAAACATGAATGGATTATGACATCCAAAAAATATCAACACTGCCAGTGCAGCAATATTTAACAGCATTCCCAGTACCGGTGAAAGCTGATTTGCAAGATGCGGACATACGGCCATTATTACAAAGAACATAGCCAAAAGCATCGTAGATTGTCCAGTGTGGATTCCCAAATCCGCATTTCGAAATACCATAAGACATAATAAAACTACCACACCAACAATACTGTTTTCATTTCCAAACAGGATGCTGAAAACAGTAACAAATAAAAAACAAAAAACCATTGTAACAGCTATCTTAATCAGATATACCAGTATATGATACATTTTTTCTTTCGTGGTTTCACTCTTTTTCAACAGGTTTTTCGATCCTGCCTGATTTAACTGTAATTCCTGATAAAATGTCATATAAATCCTCCCATCTTCTACTTTTATATTATATTCTCATTTGTCTGTATCGGAAGTTCTACAACAAATCTACATCCGCCATATTCCCGGTTTTCTGCTTTGATCGTTCCTCCCGCACTATCTACAATCCGCTTTACAAGTGCAAGACCAAGACCGTTTCCTTCTGCCTTATGAGAACCATCTACCTGATAAAACTTGTCGAATATTCTAGTCTTTACATCTTCCTCGATTCCTGGTCCTTCATCCTCCACAATGAACTTCACAGAATTCTTTTCCTGTTTCAGAAACATCGTAATTATTCCCTTTGCCGGACTAAACTTGATTGCATTATCTAAAAGATTCATCCAGATATGCATAAGAAGTCCTTCATTTCCAGTATATTTGACTTCCTCCAATTCTACCTGGAAGCCAATTTCTTTTTCTGTCCATTTTGATTCCAAAGAAAGAAATGCCTGACGAATCTGTTCATCCAGTCGATATTTCGTTTTTTTCATTGGTATATTCTGATTCTCCAATTTAGACAACAACAAAATATTTCCAACCAACCCAGAAAGCCTCTTCGTGTTAAATAAGATTTTTTCTACATATCCCTCTTGCTCCTGCGATAATTCTTCTCCCTGAAGAAGCATTGTATAACCTTCAATGGCATTGATAGGGGTCTTAAACTCATGAGAAACATTAGATACGAAATCCATCTGCAGCACTTCTGTTGCACGAAGCTCTTTTGTCATCACGTTGAAACTTTGGTAGGATTCACCAACCTCTGCTATACGACTGTTCGTTTCCAAATGCTGTTCAAAATCTCCTTGAGAAACTTCCTTCATTGCTTTACTGAGTCTGGTAATTGGCTCCAGTAACTTTGCATTAATAAAAGAAGTAATGAGCCCTGCGATCAGTGTATTAAAAATCAAAAGCCAGCCAAGCACAGGTATACTCCCCGGTAGCTTAAAGAAATGATTTAAAAATGCAAATAATAAAGCAGATATCACTGTTGAAAATACGAGAGACAGCCAGATTGCACCAGTCAGACAGGACCGAATCTTCAATCTTTTTTCTTTCTTCTGATTCATTATTTTTTCACCACCTTATATCCAATTCCACGCATGGTTACAATTTCGAAATTTGGATTATCTTTAAAACGCTCCCTAATTCTTCCTATATGCACCTCTATCGTATGTGGGTCTGCCTCTGTCTCATATCCCCAAACTTCATCCATTAACTGCTGTTTTGTAAATGTTCTTCCCGGCGAAGCTGCCAGCTTATATAAAAGCAGAAATTCTTTTTTCGGTAAAACAAGGCTTTCCTTATCCGTTGTAACGGTCATTGCATCATAATCAAACTCTGTTGAACCAATCACAATTTTATGTTCATTCAGAATCTGTGCACGACGGAGCAATGCGCCTACTCTTAAAACCATTTCATTCACATTTACCGGTTTTACCATATAATCATCGCTTCCAGAAAGAAATCCCTGGCGCATGTCATCAAAGTTTCCTTTTGCAGTGATCATAAGTACCGGTATCTGGTATCCTGCTGAACGAAGTTCCGACACCAGCTCATAACCATCCATAACCGGCATCATGATATCGGAAATAATCAGATCAATATATTCCTTATCCAATACTTCTAATGCCTGAGCTCCATCCGGTGCACTTTTAACCTGATAACCATTCTTCTCGAGCACTTTCTGAAATAGCTGGCTTAATTCTTTATCATCTTCTACAATTAATATCTGAAACACGTTTTCCTTCCTCCCTGTTATCTATTAAAACAGATATCTTGCCCATCCAAGCAGATGCTGTACCAAAAACACATTTCTCTGACGTTTTTTTGTTAATTCAATCGGTTTTACATGATACGGATCATGATACGTGCCATCTTCTAATGCCTGTCGGGATACTTTTTCATATTCCATCATTCCTTCTTCCAACTGTTTATTGATTTCTTTGCTACGTATTACAAGCATCAGTTCCGTATCCAGATACGTACTTCTCATATCCATGTTAAAGGAACCAATCACAGATATATCATCATCGATCAGGATGCTTTTTCCATGGTAAGAATAACCGCCTTCATATTCCCAGATGTCAATTCCTGTATTTAAAATCTTATTTCTATTTTTTGCATAATCAGCAGACCCGAATGGATTGCCATTATTTGCAACCGAATTTGTCATGATTGAAAAATTTGGAACATTCTCTGCAATCTCCTCCCATGTATTGTACATCATATCATTACAGATAATATATGGTGTATGAATCTTTACACGATTCTTCGCACTTTTCATCAATTCTCCCAGCTGATACCAGACTACTGGTTCCTTGGAAGCTGTGTGAATAGGATTTGATACCAATGCAATCTTTTCTGTCTCAAACGTTTCGTCTGTATAATCCGTATCGAAAATCATTCCCTTGTTTTCATTAAAATATTGCTGATATCCTTCCTGCAGTTCTAATACTGCCTTCTTTACAGATTTTCTATTTGCAAGTTTCTTATCATTATGAAAATAGCCACTATCTTCTTGTTCCCATATCGTTTCAAAATAATCTAACAACTGGTTGACTGAATTTTCTTTCCTTGGTTCATCGCAAATAACCAACACATCTCTGTCATAGTTCTTGTGTCCTGGAAAATCGCCCAGGAAATAATTATATGTATTTCTTCCTCCAAGAATATAGTTCTTACCATCTGCAATCAAATATTTATCATGCATTCTTCCCATCATTTTCCATGGTTTCAACGGATTGGCCTTATTGTATAATTTGATTTCAACATTCTCATGGGAAGATAATCCATAAAAATACGGATTACCTTCCATATCAATCCAACTCTCCATTCCATCTACCAGCAAGCGAACATGTACACCTCTGTCTGCCGCATCACGAAGAGCTCCTAAGATCAATTTCCCACTTTCATCGGATTTGAATGCAAACGTAGAAAGAATAATTTCCTCTTTTGCATTCTTAATCAATCGCACTCTTTGTAAAAGAGCTTCCGAATTCTTTTCTATGATCACTGCCCGTTCTGGATTCTCACTGCATTCGTTCCACGACTCATTATATATTTCTTTTATGGTTTTTTCGGACATTTCTGGCTGTTTTTTATATGCAATGCAGATTCCAAGTAATTCATAACAAGCCATAAACAGAAGAACTGCCAGTATAACAAGAAGAATTTTACATATTTTATGCTTTTTCATTGTATATCACCTGATTCCTTTTTTCTATGCTTATATAATACAATGTCAATCTCAATTCAACCTCAACAAAATTTATTTTTTTCACCTAAACGGAAATTCTGTATAAATCATTCGATATAACAAAACGACCTCTCAAAAACAGTCGACTTTTAAATTAACTGTTTTTTTGAGAGATCGTTACATCAGATTCTTATAGCAATCCAGCAAATAATCTCATAAATAATTGTCCTAATCGTAAATATGAACTGCGTCCGGTACAATATTGTTCTGTCACATCACGACATTCACCCATGGTTTTTATCAAATCACTCTTTATATCTAAAACAGACTGACAATCTATCATAAAACATCCATTTTCAAAATGATGGTATAAACTTCGATAATCCAGATTAATTGTTTCACAAGTTGCCATACAGTCATCCACCACACTCATTCTTGCATGGCAGAAACCAGGAGTCCATTCATAAACACGCACACCATGTTTAACCAATCCATGATAAAAAGAACGAGTGATATTATAAATAAATTTTTTGTCTGGAATACCCGGTGTAATAATTCTGACATCCACTCCTCGCTTAGCAGCCAAACATAACGCATGTGTCATTTCGTCTGTTATAATCAGATATGGAGTCATGAACCAACAGTATTTTTCAGCTTTATTTATCATACTAATATAAACTTCTTCTCCAACCTGTTCATTATCCATAGGACTGTCTGCATAAGGCTGAATAAACCCCGTTTGCTGCGCCTTGTAATCATAATGAAAAATATATTTACCAAAATCAGGATCATTCGCATCTTTATCACTAACCGCATTCCACATTTCCAAAAATGTCACTGTGAGTGACTGAACAGCATCTCCTTCTAAACGAATACCTGTATCTTTCCATTGTCCATAAGGATGTGTATAATTAAAATATTCATTTGCGAGGTTGTATCCACCGGTAAACCCAACTTTCCCGTCAATAATCGTTATTTTTCTATGATCACGATTGTTCAAGAACAAATTTAAACCTGGTACAAACGGATTGAATACACGGCAATGAATTCCTACGCACTCCATTTTTTTTACAAAATCAGTATTAATAAATCCTATAGAACCCATATCATCATAAAATATGCGTACTTCCACTCCAACTTTTACTCGTTCTTCCAGAATCTTTTGAATCTTATGCCACGCCTCTGCATCTTCTATAGCATGATACTCCATGAAGATAAACTTCTGTGCCTTTGCAAGATCTTCAAGCTGGGTCTCTAATCCCTTTACTGCTTCATCGAAATACATCACATCCGTATTCTGATAGATTGGATACTGCGAATTTCTTTGTATATAACTTGCAATATTTCCTGCCTTCGGAATCGTTTCGTTTATTCTGCTTAAACACTCCTGATTATCGGAAAGCATTGGTAACAATTTGCTATCAATTTCTGCATATCGCTCACGCATTTTATGTGTGCCACCATTCAAACCAATCAATAAATATAGGCCTACACCCATAATTGGGAAAATTAAAATTAATATAACCCAAGGCATTTTCATGGAAGATGTCTTATCTGATGCATACAATCTCAAAACTAAAATTCCACTTAAAATCCTTGTAAATAGATTTATGATTTCTGCATATTCATTTAAGCGTGTTACAATAGTAATAATAAAAACTACTTCTAGAAGAATGCAGATTATGGAAAAACACAATCGTTTTACTCCGTTTTTTGTTTTCGCTTTTCCTTCTAAAGTATCTTGTTTCATATATATTCCAACCTTTCTACTCAATCAAATTTCTGCTTAAATTTCGTGGAACATACCAATTTTGTCTTTTATTCTCTGCATTTCATTATCTGCTTCAATGACAACTCTTGCAGAATGAAGTAATTCTTCACTGATCTCTTCATATCCAGGCATTTCTTCAATGCCTTTTTTATAACGAAGCTGATGTTCCAACGTTGCCCAGAAATCCATCCCATTAATTCGGATTTGAAGTTCTACACGCATAGGTGTTTTACCCTTAGCAAAAAATACAGGAATCTCAACAATCATGTGATAGCTTCGATAGCCATTTGGTTTGGGATTTTTTATATAATCCTTTACTTCAATAACTTTGATATCATCTTGTTGTGTGATCAAATCAGATATCATATAAATATCATCAATAAATGCACAAACTATTCGAACACCTGCTACATCATTTAGATATGTTTGTATATTCTCTGTTGTAAAATCATGTCCCATTTTCTGCAGTTTATTATAAATACTATTGGGTTTCTTAATTCTTGTCTTTATAAATGAAATAGGATTTCGATTGTTCTCAACTGAAAATTCATCATCTAAAACCTCAAGTTTGGTTTGAATTTCCCGGATAGCACAACGGTACATCATCATTAAATTATAAAACTTTGTAGCATTCTTTAAAAACTGCATTGATTCCGGATTATCCATCCAGAGTTTTTCTACTTCTTCCTTTGTCATGGTAACTTCCTTCCTACTTCTTATTTATAAATACTATTTATTTTGATAATTGATTTGTTCTCCTTGAATTACAGGATAATGCTTTCCTGCAGAAGAAACATTTCCTTATCATCTTTCACCTGAAACGGATGCTCCTTAAAAGGGCGGAGACGTTCAATCTCAATTTCTATGATTCTTTCTTCTTTTTCTCCTAATTGTCTGTTTGTCTCAGTCATCTTGACTCCTTTCCTCCAGGATTCAGGATATAAAAAATGCCTGCCTGGAACTTTTGTTGTAAGTAAAGTTCCAAACAGACATTGCCGTTTGACCATTAGCTGTAGCTAATAGAATTGAATACTGTTTCAGCTAATTTATGTTTGCAGGTTTCGGAGAGATTGCTTCTTTTCCCGCCTTTTCTCTTATTTACATCCCCAAATAAGGGGTGACAACAAAGCGGAACCCAAATGTTAGCTGGACTCTTGAAAAACCATGTTTGCAAACCGGTGATTTTGATTAGCTGTCAGCTAACAAAAATCGGATTGTGTTAGCTGGAAATGGATCATTTTGAATGGAATTTCATGTCACGAACGTGATTAGAAAATAAGAAAAGCGTTCGCTGTCAGCTAATCCAGCTAACATTTTCGAACGCTTTGAAGCCCGTCGCCAAGAGGATTTGAACCTCCGACCCCTCGCTTAGGAGGCGAGTGCTCTATCCAGCTGAGCTATGACGACACATGCCGCAAACCCTTGATTTTACTGGGTTTCTGGGATTTTCCCCTTCGGCCATATATAAGATTATCAACTCTTTTTCGAGTTGTCAATCTACAGATTTTTTTACTTTGGTCACATTAGAACGTTCCCCAAATTGGGGAATGCTTTGTTGTCACCTTTGGCATTATTCAGAATAGATTCGAACTGAAAGTTGTTTTTCATTTTTCCCTTTGGGGAATGCCTCGGCTTTCTCTTAGGAGGCGAGTGCTCTATCCAGCTGAGCTACGAGGACACTTGACTCACAATCGTAATTCTACTATATTTTTATTCGAATTACAAGAGAATCTTTCATATTCTTTTCGTACACATTTAGAATCTGTTACTGTTCACTCCGTTCTCAGTAACACGCTTCGCGATGCACAGAATTTATGCTATTCGCATAAATTCGCGCGGTATGTCTCGGGATTTTGGCATTCTCATGCCAAAACACCTCGCGGGATAGTGGCGTGTGAACAGTAACTAGAATCTTACCCAAAATTCAAATGTTTTCATCAAATATGTTATGAAGTGGATATTTTCTCATCCACAATTGATTTGTATCAATCGGATATCTGCAATCCACTTCCGCTACGTGGCTCTACACCAAATAACTGCTTCGCAGTTTCGGTTAAACTATCGTTGTTATGTTTCACGTGAAACATAATATTTTATCTGATATTCATACCAGTTTTTCATACTTATATGCCATCACTAACTGGTTAAATATCTCCCACTTATTTAATAATGTAACTGACCCTGAAGCCAGATGATTCCTTTAAATCGGCGGCCGATCTTGAGTTCTCCCAGAAGATCTTCCCGGTTGATACACACGTCAAACTGCATATCATTACATTCTATAGTAATCTGACAAATTTTCTCTCCTGTAATGATATTTTCAAAAGTCATATAATCAATAATCTCCCCCATGACGCTGTACTGGTCACATTCAATGCCATATGGCATGAAATACGAATCTACAATGGAAAGAATATCATCAGTGACAATTCTCTGTGAAATCATAGAATATGTATCCATATCCTCCATTGTGAGGCTTTCCATTGCCTCTTCGTCTCCGTTGCGGGCTGCCGCAATCAAATGGTTTCTGTTTTTTGTCAGTTCCCGTTCAGCTTTTACAGCCTCTTTATCTTTCTCCACCGGAAAAAGAATTTTTCCTTCCCTGGCCAGTCCGGAAAGGGTTAAGGGCTGGCCATCAGGAAGCATACCGCTTTTGTATTTTTCTTTCATATACTCAGCGGCATTCTGAAGATAAAAAATTAAAGTAACTCCTATTCTCAGATCGTCACAGGCACCGGCAAAAGACTCTTTTTCTGTATGTCTCTCTATTATGACATTCTCCTGTGTCGTAATACCTGTTCCGCGAAAAAAAGGAAAATAATAGTCCGGATAAAATACGTTGTTTTCATCATACTGTCCACAGACAGTGATTCCACAATCGCATCCATAATCCTTGGAAAACTCAGCAAATACACCCTCCGGATGATCCTTTACTATTGTTTTATCATCATAATTTTCAACCACATCCGTAATGATCTGCCTGATACTGCTTCTTTTGGTGATCTTGGAAAAACCAACTGCTCTCAGATAACTGTGCATAAGAACACCTCCCTGAAAAAGCTCACTCTCCATTAAGCGTGCTTTTTCTCAATCTTTGTCATGCCGCCCATATATGGCTGCAGAGCTTTCGGAATGCTTACAGATCCGTCTGCATTCAGGTTGTTCTCCAGGAATGCAATAAGCATTCTAGGCGGTGCAACAACTGTATTATTTAATGTATGTGCAAGATATTTGCCGTCTTTACCGTTTACACGAATCTTCAGACGACGTGCCTGTGCATCTCCAAGGTTAGAGCAGCTTCCTACTTCGAAATATTTCTTCTGACGTGGGGACCATGCTTCTACGTCAAGAGATTTTACCTTCAGATCTGCAAGGTCACCGGAACAACACTCAAGTGTACGAACCGGAATGTCAAGAGAGCGGAACAGATCTACTGTATTCTGCCATAATTTATCAAACCACATTGGACTTTCTTCCGGTTTGCAGACAACGATCATTTCCTGTTTTTCGAACTGATGGATACGGTAAACGCCTCTCTCTTCAAGTCCATGAGCACCTTTTTCCTTACGGAAACATGGAGAATAACTTGTAAGAGTTTTTGGAAGTTCCTCTTCCGGAATAATCTGGTCGATGAATTTACCGATCATGGAATGTTCACTTGTACCGATCAGATATAAATCTTCGCCTTCGATCTTGTACATCATAGCATCCATTTCTGCGAAGCTCATAACACCTGTTACAACGTTGCTTCTGATCATGAAAGGAGGTACACAGTAAGTAAATCCTCTGTTAATCATGAAATCACGCGCATAAGAGATTACTGCAGAGTGAAGTCTTGCAATATCCCCCATCAGGTAGTAGAAACCATTTCCTGCAACACGTCTTGCACTGTCAAGATCAATTCCGTCAAAGCTTTCCATAATATCTGTATGATATGGAATCTCATAATCCGGAATAACTGGCTCACCGAATTTCTCAATTTCTACATTTTCACTGTCATCTTTGCCAATCGGTACAGACGGATCAATGATATTCGGGATTACCATCATATTTTTGAGAAGTTCTTCTTCTACTTCTTTTTCTCTTGCAGAAAGTTCTTCAATACGTGTTCCGGAAGCAGCTACCTGTTTCTTGACTTCTTCTGCTTCTTCTTTCTTTCCCTGTCCCATCAGAGCACCAATCTGTTTGGAAATTTTATTTCTCTCAGCGCGAAGAGCCTCTACTTCCTGTTTGATTTCTCTGTTTTCTTTGTCCAGTTCCAGCACTTTATCCACTAATTCCAGTTTATTATCCTGGAATTTATTGCGGATGTTCTGTTTTACAACTTCCGGGTTTTCTCTCACAAATTTAATGTCTAACATCTTGTTCCTCCTGAATAAAATAGTTACTGTTTACATCATTCACAGTAACATAAAATATTTTGTAACTATTCATTGATCTGCTTTTTGGCAAATTACCAGGCAGTTACTATTCTTTTATGTATTCTGGCAGCCGCCTGGCGGATATATTGCTGTCATACAGTTACTATTTTGTTACTGTTTACTTCGTATCCAGTAACACTGTTTTTTATTTTATCTTTAAGTATGCTCTTTCTTTTCTGTTTTTAATCAGTCCTGTTCGAGATTATCCAGGCCGAAATTAACAGCTTTTCGAAGTGCTTCCACTTCTTCCTGGCTAAGCATAACATAAGATTCGCCTTTTACAATTTCTTTCATATACAAAAAGCAATTGTCACGGCTATGCACTGCATTTAAAATAAGGCCCGTATTTTCCTTGTCCAGCAAGGCCAATGCAAAACTTAATTTGCCGCCTACATCATCAAATGCATCATATTTCTCTACACCATACTTATTGAACATCTTATCAAGATTCTTTTTAATAAAAAGGAGATCATGATCATGTTCTTCTTTCGCATCATACAGTTTATCTATCTGAGCGAATTTTCTTACAAATACTTTCTCCAGAGACTGTGCATCCGAGCCTTTCATAAACGTCTTATATTTTCGTTCCAGACGACTCAGACGCATATTCATACTGATATTCCTTACCAGCAGGAAGATAGTAAGAATCAGTAGTATAATAATGATGATCCCGGAATCAATTCCAAGACTTTCAAAAATGCCACTCATATTACTGTCACTCCTAACCAATGGATTCAAAGAGATCTATGATTCTCTCCAATTCATCCTTGGAATAATACTCAATTTCAATTTTACCTTTGTCATTTTTCTTTCGGTGGATCTGTACTCTGGTACCCATGATACTCTTCATTTTTTCTTCCAGACTCTCGTAGATTGCATCTTCCGCAGAGCTGAATTTACTCTTTTTCTCTGTTTTCGGTGGCTCCAGCATACGTTTGACAAGTGCTTCTGTCTCTCGAACGCTTAATTTCTCGTCGAAAACTTTCATCGCAACAGATTCCTGTTTTTCTTTGTCTGATATTGCAAGGATTGCACGTGCATGTCCGGCAGTTATCATCTCATCAATCAACATCTGCTGCACTTTTTCACTGAGTTTAAGAAGTCTCATAGCATTTGTTACAGCAGTTCTGCTTTTGCCTACACGCTCTGCGATTTCATCTTGTTTAAGGTGAAATTCATCAATCAGCCGTTTATATGCCATTGCTTCTTCGACCGGATTTAAATCTTCCCGCTGAATATTCTCAATCAGGGAAATTTCTACTAATTCCTGTTCAGAAAAGTCTTTTACAATTACAGGAACTTCTTTGAGTCCGGCAAGTTTTGCTGCTCTCCAGCGTCTTTCTCCTGCAATTATTTCATAATAGTCCTTTTTATCGGATACAAGCAGTGGTTGGAGAACTCCATACTGTTTAATGGACTCAGATAGTTCTAACAACGCATCTTCATCGAACTGTTTACGAGGCTGATTTACATTAGGCTCTACGCTTGATATTTTTACTATCATTGCTGTTTTTTTATGCTCTGCTGTATTGCTTTTTTCCTTCGTACCAGTTGTTTCTTTTTCAGTTGCTACAGTTTTATTTTCTGTTTTAGCTGTTGTTTTTTTTACAGGTTCTTTGACAGCAGACTTCTTTTCCGGAAACAGTGCATCTAAACCTCTGCCAAGACCGTTCTTTCTGCCTGCCATTAATTATCCTCCCTGTTGATCACTTCTTCAGCTAAAAGTCTGTAGCTCTCTGCTCCCGCTGATTTTGGATCATAAATTGTTATCGGCTGTCCATAACTTGGTGCCTCTGCTAATCTTACATTTCTCGGAATAATCGTTTTGTATATATTCTGATTAAGATTTTCCTTTACGTTCTCCACAACCTGCAGAGACAGATTTGTTCTGGCATCATACATTGTGAATACGACACCTTCCATTTTCAGACGCTTGTTTAATCTGTCTTTTACCAGATCAATCGTATGGATTAACTGCGAAAGTCCTTCCAATGCATAATACTCACACTGAATAGGCACTAATACTGATGTCGCTGCAGTCAACGCATTAATTGTCAGCATATTTAGTGATGGCGGACAATCAAGTATTATGTAGTCATATTTGCGTCGAAGCTTATCTGTAATTCCTTTTAATATAAATTCTTTATTATCGATGCCTACTAATTCGATTTCTGCACCGGAAAGATTAACATTAGATGGAATCAGGTCTACGTTTTCGACAACATTTTTTATAATCGTATCTTTCGTCTCGGCTTCTCCAAGGAGAAGTTCATACAATGTATTTTCTACAGAATTCTTGTCAACGCCAAGTCCACTGGTTGTATTACCCTGTGGGTCTATATCAATTGTAAGAACCTTCTTTCCCTTTTCTGCCAGACAGGCCGAAAGATTAATTGCAGTTGTTGATTTACCAACTCCGCCTTTCTGATTGGCAACTGCTATAATTCTTCCCAACTTCATTCCTCCTTTATGAGGTTTTATTTGTCATTGTGCGTATTGCAGATTTATTATAACACTTTTATTTTAATCCCGCCACATAATGTTTCACGTGAAACATAAAAAAACAAATAAATTTTTTTAAAAAAATTGTTTAGTTTGTATGGCTCATGATTTTCTTGTAAAATCAATGTCCTCGCAGTATAATATCTTTATATATGTTTAGTGTTTTTTATAGCAATTCCAGAAAATAATGCAAATTAGACAGTTCAGCAGAGTGTGAAGGACAAGAAAGATATCTGCAGGCGTGCTGACACAGGACAAAGATATCTGACACAGGACTTCACTCTCTGACGGGCTGAATTAATTGCAGTATTTTATGAAACTGCTATAGTTACTGTCACATGCTATTTTGTCATAAAATATATTCCTTAAAATAAGGTATGCAGTAACGTTTTAAACATTTGCTATGCTTAATAAAGGAGGCTGAAAATGAACAGAAACAAACATAAATTTCTTACATTTGCTGCTCTGATGACTGGTGCAACTGTTACAGTCCATCTGATCAACCGCACTGTTGCTGCTGCCGCACAGCTTAAACAGATGCTTCATATTTTTGATGATAATTACTTTGAATGGCGTTTTGGCAATATTTACTATACAAAAAAAGGAACCGGCTCACCAATTTTATTAATTCATGATGCTTTACCAGGAGCTTCTGGATATGAATGGAGCAAAATTGAAGATGAACTGGCAGTTGACCATACCGTATATACTGTTGATCTTTTAGGTTGTGGACGCTCCGATAAACCCAGCATCACATATACCAATTTTGTATATGTACAGATGATCTGTGACTTTATCCGGAAAATTATCGGAGAAAAAACAGATGTAATTGCCAGTGGATTTTCCAGTTCCTTTGTTGTAATGGCCTGTCATAATGAGAAAGAGCTCTTTAACAAAATCATGCTGGTTAACCCTCCAAGCTTTACTCAGTTAAGGCATATGCCAACAAGAAAAGACCACTTATTAAAACTTGCTCTGGAGGTTCCAATTTTTGGAACATTGATTTACCATATGATTGTTTCACGTGATAATGTAAGTAATTTGTTTATAGAGAAAATGTACTACAATCCGTTTCATGTGGATTCTCAGATGACAGATGCATATTATGAGGCAGCACATAAGGGCGGATGTTATACGAAATATCTGTACTCCAGCCTGGCTTCCAAATACATGAATATTAACATCAATCATGCTGTCAAGGCGTTAGATAACAGTATTTATATCGTTGAGGGAGAAGCAGAACCAAATGCAAAGTCCATCACAGATGAATATTGTTCTTGTAACCCGGCTATAGAAATTTCTACACTGACTGGTACTAAGCATCTTCCTCATGTTGAAAACCCAGAAAACTTTCTCGAGCAGGTTAAAATCTTCTTTTAGTGGCAGATTAGAACATATTTGAAAAAGGCGTTCTGCAAATAAAGCAACCCTATAAAGTTGTTCTCAAACACAAAAAGCTTCGACACACAGATTTATTTCTATGTATCGAAGCTTTTTTATAGCAATTCCAGAAAATAATGGAATTGCTATGGTCTTTATTTACATTTTCTTACTCTTCTGTATCGCTTTCAGATGTATCTGTTGTATCAGATGCACTTGCGGACTTTGAATCATCATCAGTTACTGCATCACTATTATCGGATGTTTCTGTTTCACTATCAGTTTCAACATCTGCTGATGCTTTTTCATCTGATTCCACTTCGTCTGAATCTGTTTTAGTCTCATCCTTCTCAACGCCTGCGACTGACTCGAATGCTGTAAATAACTCTTTTACATTCATTTTGTTTACAAGATATACCTTGTTATCTACTACTGCTGCATAGTAGTTTGTATCATAACTGTAGTAGGAAACTTCCAGTGTGTCTCCGTCTTCTTCTGTAAATGTTACTGTCAGTTCTGCATCTCCATCCGGATCATATTTTTCCGTAAGGCGTTTCTGTGCTGCCATGTTGATCAGTTTATTATAGAATGTTGTAAATGTTGTTTCATCCAGATCAGCGCCGTCAAGTTTATATGTTACTGTTTCTGTATCATTTCCGTCTTCGTCTGTTGATGTTTCACGTGAAGCATTTACCTTATAATCTGTTCCCTGATAATTTACTTTTAAGCTTGCAAGGCTGTTTACAGATACATAACTTACTGTCATATCCCAGAAATCTTCTTCTGTTTTATCCGTAAGTGCAGACAGTGTTTCTTCCGACATAGTGTAGACTTCATTACTGTCATTTACCATGACATATCTGTTACTGTCATCAGCTTCGTTACCAACCAGAATTGTAAGCTGTTTATCTACCATCTCTGTCTTTTTCTCATCTGTCGAATCTTCATTATCTGATGAATCGTCTGCATCCGATGCCTCAGCACTATCTTCTAATTCGCTTGCAGATTCCTGCGTATCTTCACTTGTATCTGTCGTTTCTGCAGAATCCGGTGTTTCAGAATCTGAGGTTTCTGCGTTATCATCCGAAGTTTCTGCTTCTTCCTGGTAATCTACGGTAATTGTCGAATACGGTTTATCCAGTCCATACTTGCTCTTATCTTCGCATTTATAATCTGCCATGGAATTATAAGCCATGCTTCCAAAAGAAGATACCAGAGAACTTACTGTAGCTGAATCTGCCTTATCCTCTTCTCCATTAGCACTTACTGACCATACGCTGGTATCCGCATCCTTTTTTAATTCATAGGAACTATCTCCGTCTACAGAAATCTTAGTGATTGTATCTGTGCTGGAGATTGCCGGGAAGTCTTCCATCTGCGCGTAGTCATATAATGTCTTTGTAAATGGTTCTACGCAGGAAGAATCTACCAGATAAACTGTTTTCTCATCATCATCTTTTCTTACATAATACTGGCTTGTAGATGAATTCTCATCTCCTACATATAATGTAGCTGTTGTATCATCACCGTCTTCATCCTCTGATTTCGTCACAATCTTAATTATATTTGCCGGAGAATCCAAACCATACTCTGCAAGGTTATCTACATCTTCCAGAACTCTGTCTGACTCTACGGAAGTAACCGATGACGCAGCACTGTCCAAAGTACTCTGATTTACCGGAAAATCTGTATCATCTTTTTTTACCCAGCTATCATCTTTTTTTTCAAATGTTGTTTCTGTATCATCAACCATGAAATCCAGAGATTTAATGTCGTCAGCAGAAGCAGTAAATACAGAGGTGTTTTCTTCGGATTCCGCTTCTGATTCTTTCTGTTCCTGGTGGGATACGTAGGTTTTTACGCCTGCGTATGCCCCACAGCAAACTGCAAGAACTGCAACTGCAAGAATCATTTTTACAGTTTTATTCTTCATTTAAGCTTTTCTCCTCTTCATCCAGACTACAAAACCTACAACCAGGAAGAATCCAGGAATCAGTCCGATCGTACAGATTTTCCAGAATGCAGCATCATAATCTGTAAGTGTCAGATAAGATACGGACAAGCTCTTTGACGGAATAGATACGGTTGCGCTGTCTCCTGTATCAGTCATCCATTTCAGTGATTCAATGATCAGCTTTTCATTTCCGCCTGATACCATCTGATTAACCTGTGATTCCATCAGATTAGAAGAAGAATAATAAACGATCTGAGTTTCTTTGTCATCATCCAGAGTTTCTGTAATGCTCACTCCCAGATCAAATGGCCCTTCTTCATCGCCATCTTCTTTCTCTAATGTATCACTGTTAAGATCTGTCTTTGAGTATGCCTGATCAGAAGTTGTTAAGATACTGTTGATCGTTACAGTGTCTCTCACATCATCCATCTTCTTGATTCCCTGTGCATATGGTGCAAGTACATAATATCCGCCGGAGGCTGTCTCAGAACTTGCATCTGTACTGTTTACAGTCGGAACCAGGTAATATGGCATCTGCATTGCATAATGCTGGCTGTCACCCTCAAATACAATTCCTGCTGCTCTCTGAACACCATAATTTTCAAGAACTGCATCGAAGTTTGGCAGATCTTCTGTTGTATAATCAGAGAAGATCATCGCTTTTCCACCATTTTCAAGATAATCGATAATGGCATTTTTTTCATCTTCAGAGATATCTGTAGATGGAGAATCAATAAACAGACAATCTGCATCATCCGGAACACTGCTCTCTGTAAGAAGATTCAGTGACTGAATATCCATGTTTGCTTTTTCGATGTCTTCTTTGATAGAAGAATCCATCTCTTTTTCTCCATGTCCTTCCAATGTATAAAGAACCGGAAGATCTTCAGAAGTTACATATCCGATAGCACTTGTGATCTGACCTTCACCATCAAAACCAGTTGTCTGATAACTGTATGTCTGATAATCCATTGTACTTTCATAGATATTGTTATAATCAATAACTTTGTTTCGATCTCCGCATACCACAATAAGACTATTTGCAGAAAGATCATCGCTTGTATACTCGGCTACAAATTTAGGATTTACTACCGGGTCTTTCTGTTCTACTTTAATATGTTTGGATTCATCTTCATATTTCTTAAGAAGATTCGTGATATTTTCATCTTCTGAACCGCTCTGTGCAATCTGATAAATCGTTACATCCTTATCCAGATCTTTCAGCATTGCCTTAGTATCGTCGCCGATACTGTAAAGCTTCTCACTGCTGATATCGATCTCTGAGTATTTGGATGGAATCGCACTTACAATCATATTTATCACAACTACAACTGCAATAAATATTACTGACATTACCATTGTATAGGAACCGTTTTTAATATGTTTCTTGCTGACAGTTCCAATCAATTTCTTTTTATCAAACTTCGTATGTTTACTGTTTTTCATTTTTTCTTTCAGCTTCATTTCCTTTCACCTCCCCACTAATTCCAACGTCTCTTCAGAATAGACTGTGTTGTAAGGAACAAGCATACTGCGATCACTGAAAGAAAATATACAATTCCTTTTATGTCAAAAATGTTACTCGTGAAATTATCAAAATGTCCACTCAGGTTGAATACATCCAGAACTTTCTGAATTCCGCCTTCAAAAATACTGGATTTTACTACATAAATGATTACAAGTATTACTTCTCCGATCACTCCAATCACTGCTGAGATCAGAACATTCTTAATCATTGTATAAATAATAATCGCTGCTGCCAGAATCAGTAATCCAAATGCTACACATGTAGACATTGATGTCTGAGAGAAAAATGAAGAAATACCATTCATCATGTAGAAGGCAAATAAAAGGACAAATGTAAGTACTGCCGCAATTACCTGGCTTTCAGTTAATGCTGACATAAATACACCGATTGCAATATTTGCACATCCAAGAAGGAAAAATCCAAGAACTGCTGTATAAGCAGATGCAAAGGATACTGTACCAAATTTAGACATAATCAGTGGATAAGTACACATAACTGCCATAGGAATGGCATATACCGTTACCAGTGCAAGATATTTACCTATTACAATACCACCTACAGAAACCGGTGATGTCAAAAGCAGCTGGTCTGTTTTCTGTTTTCTTTCTTCTGCCAGTACACGCATCGTCAGGATTGGCACTCCAATAAGGAACACAAAGGTAATGGCACTTAATGTATATTCAAATTTAGGATATGCTGCTGAAAGCTGATATGCAGAAAAATAAATACCTGCCAGTACAAGGATAAAAAAGATAAACAAATATCCTACCATGGATGTCAGGTAGCTTTTCAGCTCTCTTTTATAAATAGCTGTCATGATTATTTTTCTCCCCCTTCATCATTTTTCTGTGATTCTGTTGATGTCTGTTCCACGTTTACAGCTTCCGTTTTAGCTTCTGCTGTTTCCTGGCTTTCAGAACTCTTCTGGTCTGTATCATCTTCACTTGCAGATGCCGGTTTCTCAGATGCTGTAAGTTCAAGGAATATTTCCTCAAGAGATACTTTCTTGGACTTCATCTCATAAATTGGGCTGTTTATATCAGACATCTTGTAGAATACTTTTTCTCTGATATCATTATTCTCTTCTGTGGAAACCTTAGTGCTCCAGAGATTCTGTTTCTCATCCTTCTCAATAGTCACGCTGTTAACTCCTTCAATGCTTTCCAGAGCCTGTTTAATCTGTGATTTTTCACCTTTAATAAGCATTTCAAGAGTATTAGATCCTTCTGCCAGCTTTCCAAGGTTCTCCGGAGTATCACTGGCAACCAGTTTTCCATGGGAAATGATCAGCACGTAATCACACACCGCACTTACTTCAGATAAGATATGCGAACTGAGAATTACTGTATGCTTCTTCTTTAAATCTTTGATGAGGGTACGGATTTCTATAATCTGTTTCGGGTCAAGTCCTACTGTCGGCTCATCCAGAATGATAACCTCCGGGTAGCCCATGATTGCTTCCGCCAGTCCAACTCTCTGTCTGTAGCCTTTTGACAGATTTTTGATCAGACGATTTCTCATATCAGAAATCTTTACCATATCCATAACTTCTTCTATCATGGTTGCTTTTTTGTCTTTTGGGATTTTTTTGAGATCAGCCACGAATTTCATATATTCCAGAACGGTCATATCAAAATAGAGTGGCGGCTGTTCTGGCAGATAACCGATACATTTCTTCGCTGCTTCCGGTTCTTCAAGGATATCGTGTCCGTCAATCCTGACGGTTCCTTCTGTGGATGCAATGTATCCTGTTATCATATTCATTGTGGTGGATTTGCCTGCACCGTTTGGTCCAAGGAATCCATAGATTTTACCTTTCTCGATTTTAAAAGAAAGGTGGTCAACTGCCGTATGGTCGCCATATCGTTTGACCAGATTGTTTACTTCAATCAATGTGTTCTCCTCCTTTTATTTAAATGCCGCAAATTCGTCCTGGTGTGTTTAAAAAAGACTTTCCGCAGGAATGATTTTCCAAACACGCTCTGGCTTCAGGATTAATATAGAAAATGTCCTCAGGCGAAACAGAGAATGGGGGAACCCGAGGACATCTCTACAAGAACAGTTTATGATGAAGTTGTGATAAAATTAGGATAAAAGTGTGATTATTTTGTGATGTTTGTGTGAGACAATGGTTCTTTCAGCGGAGTTCCTGCTTTACGCGGATATTTACCCGGAGTTGGTTTCTTCTTATCTATAATGACAAGAGAACGGTCAATTTCCGAATCAGGAAGCTGGAAATATGTGATATCTCTTAACTTCCCGCCAAGGATTTTGATTGCTTTTTCAGCCTCTGTTGCTTCTTCCTGTACAGTTCCTGATTTATAGGAAATAAATGTTCCACCTGTTTTTACATATGGAAGGCAATATTCTGACAGCGTTGCAAGATTTGACACTGCTCTGGATACGCAGAGGTCATATTTCTCACGATATTCCTTGTTCTTCGCATACTCTTCGGCTCTTCCATGAATTGCCTTAATTCCTTCCAATCCGAGAAGCGTAAAGCTTTCCTCCAGAAAATTCACTCTCTTCTTCAGGGAGTCCAGCAGGCAGGCTTCCAGATGCGGGAATGCAATCTTTAACGGTACTCCCGGGAATCCTGCTCCTGTACCAATATCCATGATTGTTTTTACTTTTGTCATATCAATCGCTTTTACGCAGGACAGGCTGTCGAGAAAATGCTTTGTCAGCACTTCCTCGAATTCTGTAATTCCTGTCAGATTCATAACTTTATTCTTCTCTACCAGAAATTCATAGAACTGAATAAACTGATCTTTCTGTTTCTGACTCAGTTCTATTCCCAGCTCTTTACATCCGTTTTCCAATGTCGACAGATTATATGGCATGGTATTTTTCTCCTTTTTATACTTATTTCTAATTCTCTAATCGTTGTTTTGTTTTTTCAACTTATAACTGATTTTTCTTTTTTATTTCGGTATTTCAGATTTTGAGTTTCCCTGCTATTTTATTAGCTTTTCTCTCAACTTTCTATTTTTCTTTTTGTTATTTTTTGGGCTTTTTAATGTTCTTTTCTGTTCTTTTTCTACCTGAGTCCGCATATTTCAGTGCTGTTTTTTGTACTTCGAAATCGTTTTTTGGTAATCTAAATGTCCTTTATTCAGTTCTTTAATACCGTAAAATATGCTTGCTTTTTTCATATTTCCGCATGCGTAAGCACATTAAACAGTGCTTATTGTGTCTTATCTTGCACTTGAAAGATATACCAGTAAAACAGATATATCTGCTGGCGATACCCCTGAAATTCGGGAGGCCTGTCCGATAGAAATCGGTCTGTATGCCTCCAGCTTCTGGCGGGCTTCGATTCTCAGACTGCCGACTTTCTCATAATCAAGATCCACTGGGATTTTCTTTGCTTCCAGTTTCTTAAACTGTTCTACCTGCTTTAACTGTCTGCGGATATATCCATCATACTTGATGTTAATATCAACCTGTTCCTGTACATCCCATGGAAGTTCCGAACGTTCTTTGTCAAGCGGTTTAATTGCTTCATAGGAAAGTTCCGGACGGCGGATCAGTTCTGCCAGTGTTGTTCCTGACTTCAATGGAGTACTGTTGTAGCTTTCCAGAAGTGCCTGAACCTCTTTATTTGCACCGATATTTGTATGTTCTACTCTTTCAATTTCTTTCTTAATCTGTTCTTCTTTTGCAAGAATCTTCTGATATTCTTCCTCGCTGATAAGACCTACCTGGTAGCCCTTCTTACGAAGTCTCAGATCTGCATTATCCTGACGGAGAAGAAGTCTGTACTCTGCTCTGCTGGTCATCATACGGTATGGTTCATGGTTCTCCTTTGTTACCAAATCGTCAATCAGGACACCGATATACGCCTCTGAACGGTCCAGAATCAACTGTTCCTGGCCTTTAACTTCCATAGCCGCATTAATTCCGGCAATCAGTCCCTGAGCCGCCGCTTCCTCATATCCGGAGCTTCCGTTAAACTGTCCACCGCTGAATAAACCTTTAATTTTCTTGAATTCCAGTGTTGGATATAGCTGGCGCGGATTAATGCAATCGTACTCAATGGCATATGCATTTTTGACGATTTTGGCATGTTCAAGTCCCGGTACAGAGTGATACATTTCCTCCTGTACATCCTCTGGAAGGGAGCTGGACATTCCGCCGATATACATTTCATTTGTATAAAGTCCCTCCGGCTCAATAAACACCTGGTGTCGGTTTTTATCAGCAAAACGCACTACCTTATCTTCAATAGATGGGCAGTAACGTGGTCCTGTTCCCTCAATCATTCCTGAATATAGCGGAGAACGATCCAGGTTTGCGCGGATAATCTCATGTGTTTTCTCATTGGTGTATGTCAGCCAGCATGATTTCTGTTCGATCTGAACATCTTCCGGGTTGGTTGAAAAAGAAAACGGAACAACCCTCTCATCTCCGAATTGCTCTTCCATTTTGCTGTAGTCAATGGTATTTCCAGCAATACGTGCCGGCGTTCCTGTTTTAAAACGGAACATTTCGATTCCCAGTTCTTTCAGAGAATCTGTAAGATAATTGGCAGCCTGGAGTCCGTTTGGACCTGTGTAGTTGCTTACATCGCCGTAGATACATCTTGCTTTCAGGTAGGTTCCTGTACAGAGAACGACTGCCTTACAATTATAAATAGCACCTGAATAAGTTTTTACGCCTTTAATCTTTCCATCTTCAACCAGAAGCTTTGTTACTTCACCCTGCTTAATAGTAAGGTTCGGAGTATTTTCCAATGTCTTTCTCATCTCATTGCTGTATGCCTGTTTATCCGCCTGTGCACGCAGGGAATGAACCGCAGGTCCTTTGGAGCAGTTGAGCATTTTTGACTGAATAAATGTTTTATCAATATTCTTTCCCATTTCACCGCCAAGAGCATCCAGTTCTCTTACCAGATGTCCCTTGGAACTGCCGCCTACATTTGGATTACATGGCATTAATGCGATACTATCTACGCTGACGGTAAACATAACTGTATTCAGACCGAGGCGCGCGCCTGCAAGTGCAGCCTCACATCCGGCGTGTCCGGCGCCGACTACAACGAGATCATAATCTTCTACTAAAGTTTTCATTTTATCTCCTTTATTTCCACTGTATAATCTACTATCGTACAATTTACTAATCTATTATTAAAAATCGCCGAAGGCGATTTTTTTGCAAAATTTATTCTATTACAATCATACTTCATCAATACTAATGATAATCTATCGGATACAATCAAGTCACTACTCGCTGCCAGATTCTTATCCACTATTTACCCATACAGAACTTACTGAAAATCTCATTAACCAGATCCTCACCCACTGATTCTCCGAGAATCTTTCCAAGATTTTCATATGCGTTCATCAGATCTATGGAGAAGAAATCCTCCGGCATTCCCATTTCTATACTGTTTCTGACCAGATCAAGACTCTTGTCAGCTTCTTCCAGTGCTGCTTTATGGCGAGCATTTGTGATATATACTTCGTCATTAAAGGAAATCTCTCCACCAAAGAACATTTCTTTGATCTGTTCTTCCAGCTCTGTGATTCCTTTTTCCTCTTTTGCAGAAATAGGAATCACAGGGTGACCCGTCTTTTCTTTCAGAAGTTCTGGCTGGATTACTGGCTGAAGATCCGTTTTATTATACAGGATGATTGCTTTTTTACCGGCAAGCATAGCCATGATTTCTTCGTCATTCTCGTCAAGCGGAACTGACGAATCCACAACATAAAGAATCAAGTCTGCTTTCTGTGCCATTTCTCTGGCTCTGTCTACACCGATTTTTTCCACAATATCCTTCGTCTCACGGATTCCGGCTGTGTCGATAATCTTCAGAGAGATTCCATGAAGTGTGATATATTCTTCAAGAATATCTCTTGTTGTTCCTGCAATATCAGTTACAATAGCGCGATTTTCTCCTATCAGAAGATTCAGCAGAGAAGATTTTCCGGCATTTGGTTTCCCAAGAATAACCGTCTGGATTCCCTCCTGAATCATCTTTCCGTCGGAAGAAGTTTTCAACAATCGTTTCACTTCTTTCTGCTCGTTGTCCACAACTTCCAGAAGCTCCTGTGGATATCCATCCAGACTGATGTGTTCCGGATCATCCAATGCTGACTCAATGTATGCGATATGATAAATCAGTTTCTCTCTGATCTCGCGGATAGCTTTCTGTACAGAACCTCTTAACTGATCCATGGAACTGCGAAGTGCATATTCATTCTTTGCCTGAATGACATCCATAACCGCTTCGGCCTGGGACAGATCCATACGACCGTTCAGGAAAGCGCGCTTCGTAAATTCTCCTGGTTCTGCGATCTCTGCACCGTTTTTCAGCACTGTTTCCAGTACTCTCTGCATGGCAAATACACCGCCATGGCAGTCAATTTCTACTGTATCTTCCCCTGTGAAAGTTCTCGGTGCGTGCATGATCATCACCAGAACCTCATCCACCAGTTCCTCTCCATCATAAATATATCCATAATGAATGGTATGAGTCGGAACTTCTTTTATTTTTTTCTTTCCACCTTTTGATCTGTAGACACGGGAAATCACGTCCATGGCATTTTCACCACTGATGCGGACAATTCCAATTCCGGATGCACTCATAGCTGTGGAAATTGCTGCAATTGTTGTTTCCATTTTTTCCTCCTCACTTATTATATGTACTCTCGCTGCCTGCTCATAGCCAAATAGCATTTAGAAATTTTAAAATACAAACAGGATTACACAGGCAACCCTTAGCATCTTTTTCAAATCTTTATATAAATAACAAGATCATTACACCTATCGTTAATATCCCTGTTATTTATACAAAAACAAGTCCCACCTGGGAACTGCTGCCGTTGGATAATTACTTATTTTCTACAATAAAAAATGTTACTCCAGGTAAAAGTGTACACGCAAAGTTACGTGTTATTCACGCTTTCACCTAGAATAACATTCTTTTTTAATATCTGCAATGAAACATGTGCTTCTACATACAGCTATTTATTTAATTTGTTACTGTTCAGTCGCCATTACACCTTGTGAAATAAACAGCAGATTAATTTCTTTTTAATTTTACCACTACATGGCGGTAAGGTTCTTCACCTTCACTGACAGTCTCAACGAATTTATTTCCCTGAAGAGCAGAATGGATGATTCTTCTCTCATAAGGATTCATCGGCTCAAGAATTACCGGCTTGCGGGTCTTTCTTACCTTATAAGCGATACCTCTTGCAAGATTCTCAAGAGTCTCTTTACGGCGTTTGCGGTAATCTTCTGTATCAAGTTTTACACGAATGTAATTTGATTTTCCTTTATTTACCACAAGGCTTGTCAGATACTGAAGAGAATCCAGTGTCTGACCTCTCTTGCCGATAAGGATTCCCATATCTTCGCCTTCGAAATCAACTTCCAGACTTCCATCTGTTGTATTATACTTAGATGTGATCTCTACTTCTCCAAGATTCATAGAAGCAAACACTTCGCTCAGGAATATCCTTGCTCTGTTTTCTACTTCTTTAATCTCTTCCGGATCTGTAATGATCTCAACAGGTTTTGCCGGTTTCACCGGTTTTGCTACCTTTTCTCTGACTGGTTTCTCTTTGATTTCTTTCGGTTCTCTTGGCTGTTTTTCTTTTACAACTTTTTCCTTTACAGGCTTTGGCTGTCTTGGTTTCTCAGAAACAGCTTTTGGCTCTTTTGTTTCTTTCTTCACCGGTTTTACAGGTTCTGGTTTCTTTTCTTCAACCGGAGTCTCTTCCTTGAAGGAATCAAGTTTTACTGTCTCTACGATTTCCTTCATTTCTTCTTCCTCAGAAACCAGTTCAATCTTACGAACCTTTATCACTGCAGGTTTACTTCCGATTCCGAAGAATCCGTTGCTTCCTTCACTGATTACCTGAATCTCAAGCTGGTCACTGGATACGCCAAGCTCGATACATGCTTTTGTAATTGCTTCACTCTTTGTTTTCGCTGAAAACTGGATATAATCCTCCATGCCAACCCCTCCGTTCCTGACTACTTCTTCTTATTACGCTCATCAAATGCTTTTACCATATTGGCTTTGGCAGTAATGCTGCCCGGTTTTGCATTTGCTGCGTTTTTGTAAGATTCTTCGACCTTCTTAGCTCTTGTCCCGACATCAGTATTGCTGCTGCCTTTTTCAACTTTATTGATATTCTTAACGCTCTGATGTGCCTGATTTGTGATTTTCTGAGGCGGAAGCCCTTCTTTTTCGCGCTTCTTTTCCATCTTCTTCATATTCTCATTGATCAGGTCATCAATCTGAATCTTATCCATATGTCTGTTGATGACAAGCTGCTGTACACTTCGTACTGCCGCACTTGCTACCCAGTAAATACCAAGACCTACAGGGAATGTGAAACAGAATACTGCTGACATGAGCGGCATTACCATGTTCATTGTCTTCATGGAGTTCATCATTGCATCCTGCTGTGCATCTCCACCCTGCTGTGCTGCCTGAGGCATCAGCTTTAAGTTAATCATCTGTGTAGCCCACGCAAGGATCGGAATCAGGATTGCAACGATTGCAATAAGAATAGAACCACCGACAAAAGCGGCTTTAATATAAGTCAAAGGCTGGTCTGCAATATTCAGTCCAAAGAAGTTCTGCACATGCGAAATCTCTTTTGCAGTACTGTTGAGTGTATCCGCAAATCCGGAAAACTGACTGGTCTCTGCAAGAGTTTTCCACTGAGAAGGAGATAATGCATATAAAAAGTCTGTTACAGAATTGCTCGTAGCATTGTTGCCATCCATAATAAGCTGAACTCTTGTCATCTTATTATCTGTGATGAACTGCTGCAGGATATCTGTATATCCGTTTACACCTGTAATGCTTGTAACTGCAGATGCAAGGATATCTTTTACGCTGCCTACATATGCCGGAATTTTGTAAATTACCTGGTATAATGCCATCAAAATAGGGAACTGGATTGCAAGCTGTACGCAGCTTCCTGTAGGAGATACACCGTATTTCTGATATACAGCCTGTGTCTCTTCCTGCATCTTCTGCATAGCTGCCGAATCGTTATTTTTTCCCTTATACTTCTTCTGAATCTTCTGAAGCTCTGGCTGCATGATCGCACTTAATTTAGAAAATTTCTGCTGTTTGATCTGCAGTGGAGTCATAAGAGCGTAAATAAGGATACTGAAGATGATAATGCAAAGACCGATATTCTGAATTCCAAATACATTCAGCAGTCTGTAGATACCATCCATGATCCATCCCATGACGGTCGCAAGCTGACCGATAATAGGAGTGCTGCTCTTTGTCGCTAAAATCATTTCCAAGTTCATTTCCTCCTAGAATCCATAAATGACAGGAGGTTCCTTCGATCGATCAATATTCAATTTTCAAGTACATTCCTGTCTTTACGGTACAGGGTCATAGCCTCCATGGGAAAAAGGATTACAGCGAAGTATCCTCCATACCGCAAGAAGACCACCCTTTAATGCACCATATTTTTCGATTGCTTCTAAACCATATTGAGAACATGTGGGAATATAAGGACATTTTGTTCTCTTCATCGGTGACAAATACTTTTGATAGAGTTTAATTATTCTGATCAGAAACTTCTTTATCATTGTTCTTACCTGCTATGCAGTGCTTTCCCGCAAGATGCATCAGTGCACTTTCTATCTCATGATAGGTTCTGTCTTTTGCCTGGGGACGTGCAACTACTACAATATCCAAACCATTTTCAAATTCCGCTTCATTTAACCGATAACTTTCTCTTATCAATCTGGTGAGTCTGTGGCGGACCACACTATTCCCTACTTTTTTACTTACTGATATTCCCAGACGATTCTTCATGTACTGATTTTTCAGTACGTACATCACCAGATACCGATTACCTTTTGATGTTCCATGTTTATATACTTTTTGAAAATCTTGATTTTTTTTTAAGGACTCTGATCTTTGCATAGAATCCCCTTTCATAATCTCTTTTTTAAGAGAAGAAAAGACCACATAACTGCGGTCTTATTCTTAGGCTGATAAATGCTTTCTTCCTTTTAATCTTCTGGCAGCTAATACTTTACGACCACCTTTTGTGCTCATGCGAGCTCTGAAGCCATGAACTTTCGCTCTAGATCTTTTTTTCGGCTGAAATGTCATTTTCATAGGTAAAGCACCTCCTTTATCTATTATCCATGTTAAATTTTGTAACTTTTTAAGTATGGCAAATGCCGGAGTATTCGCTTCCTGCAGCCGCCAACTTTACTTATTAGAACATCATTTCAATTATATTCATAAAGGGTGGTTTCGTCAAGTATTATTTGCAACAAAGATTTCTCTTGTTTTTCTGTCATTGTGGATAGTTTAATTGGTTTACGTAATATTATCCACAATTTGTGGATAACTTGTGGATAACTTGTGGAATACCTGCGTATCTTTCCACTTTATCCCCCTTGTTTTTACACATCTCCCAAAAATTCTCTTTTATTTTTGCGCTTTTTGACAGTGTATAAAATTATACACATTTTTTTCCTATATTCAAGTGATCGTGTCGCATTATGGTAACCAAAATGGGCTTTTCCACTGTTATCCACACTAATCCACATAAAAATTGGGGATAACTTTTTTTCCACATTTCCATCAAATATACATTGCGAAAACAGGCATTTTATTATAATATATATAAGGATATTTATGTCTTTTTTAAAGAATACGGACAATGTCTGTGGAAAACAGGCTATCGCAATGACTTATACATTAATATAGAAGCAATTGTTACTGTTCACTACATGTTCAGTAATAAGTAATACGAACCGGGAGAACCAAAAATGAACAAAGTTGTGGAAAAATGGGATGAAATCCTACAAATCGTCAAAACAGAGCATGATCTGTCTGACGTTTCTTTTAATACATGGCTAAAACCACTCACTGTTTTTGAAGTAGTCGACAACGTCGTTACTATTATCGTTCCATCTGAGCAGGTCGGTCTCAATTATATAAGTAAAAAGTACAAACTTCCTCTCCAGGTAACAATCAGTGAAGTTACCGGAATGGAAAACTGTGATATTAATTTTATATTACCGGAAGATGTTCCGAAAAGAGAGACAGTTTCTCCCAAAGCGCAGTCGCAGGACGCCCGCTGCGAAGAAGCTCATCTGAATCCGAAATACACTTTTGACACATTTGTAGTCGGAAGCAACAATAAATTCGCCCAGGCGGCAGCCCTTGCAGTTGCTGAATCTCCGGGAGATACCTACAATCCGCTGTTTATCTACGGTGGCGCAGGTCTGGGAAAGACTCACCTTATGCATTCTATTGCGCATTTTATCATTGATCACGATGAAAACAGTAAAGTACTTTATGTTACCAGCGAGGAATTTACTAACGAACTGATCGAGACAATCCGAAACGGAAATAACTCAGCAATGACTAAATTCCGCGAAAAATACAGAAATATTGATGTTCTTCTCGTCGATGATATTCAGTTTATTATAGGAAAGGAATCTACACAGGAAGAATTTTTCCATACTTTCAACAGTCTGCACAGCGCAAAAAAACAGATCATTATTTCATCAGATAAACCACCGAAAGATATGGAAATTCTGGAAGAACGTTTCCGTTCACGATTTGAATGGGGTCTGATCGCAGATATCACACTGCCGGATTACGAAACCCGAATGGCGATTCTTCATAAAAAAGAAGAAATGGATGGCTATGATATTAATGAAGAAGTAATCAAATACATCGCAAACAATATCAAATCCAATATTCGTGAGCTGGAAGGTGCGATCAACAAGGTTATGGCTTTCGCCAAACTTGAAAAGAAAGAAGTAACACTTGAACTTGCTGAACAAGCGCTTAAAGATATCATTTCACCTGACGAAAAGAAAGTGATCACACCGGAATACATTATTTCCATGGTTGCAGAACACTTTGATGTTACAGTTGAAGACCTCTCAGGAAATAAACGTAACTCCAAAATTGTAACCCCTCGTCAGATCGCAATGTATTTATGCAGGGAAATTATTTCCACACCATTGAAATCTATCGGAAAATCTCTTGGTAATCGTGACCATACTACCATTATGCATGGAATCGACAAGATTGAAAAAGAGATTTCCAACGACGAAAATTTAAAAAATACCATCGAAACCTTAAAGAAAAAGATTAATCCACAGGGATGAGGATAACTGACTGTATAAACTGTGTATAAGATGTTGATTATATGTGGATAAATGTGCATAACTTTCTGCCCCTTTTTTGGCAAATCAGTTATACACAAGTTATTCACATGCTTTAAGTGCCTCTATACACGAAGTTATCCATATTCGAAACCCTTGAAAAATCAACATAAAATTGAGTTTTTCACATATTCACATCCCCTACGGCGGCGACGACGGATTCCTTTTATATATTTATCTATAAAAAACACATTTCACCCAGAAAGGAAGTTATACACATTATGAAAATCATTTGCCAGAAAAGTAACTTGCTCAAAAGTGTCAGTATCTCACTCAAAGCAGTTCCTTCCAAAACAACAATGCCAATCCTTGAATGTATTTTAATAGATGCAACAACAAACCAGATTAAATTTACTACCAATGATATGGAACTTGGGATTGAAACAATCGTTGATGGAACGATTGAAGAAAAAGGATTAATTGCACTTGATGCAAAAATCTTTTATGAAATCATTCGTCGACTGCCAGAAAATCAGGTTACTATAAAAACAGACGATAAACTTACTGCCACCATTACCTGTGAAAAAGCTAAATTTACAATTCCTGGTAAATCCGGAGAAGATTTTGCATATCTCCCAATTATCGAAAGGGAAGAGAGTCTTACTATCTCACAATTCACTCTTAAAGAGATGATCAGACAGACAATTTTCTCAATTGCGTCTAATGAGACTAACAAATTAATGACCGGAGAACTTTTTGAGATTAAGGATAATTATCTGAAAATCGTATCTCTGGATGGACATCGTATTGCCATCAGACGTATGGAACTGAAGAAAGATTATGCAGACCGCAAAGTGGTGGTACCTGGTAAAACCCTTAATGAGATCAGTAAGATCCTGTCAGGTGAAATTGATGATATTGTAAATATTTATTTTTCAAAGAATCATATTTTATTTGAATTCGACCAGACAATTGTTATTTCCAGGCTGATTGACGGAGAATATTTCCGCATTGATCAGATGCTTTCCAGCGATTATGAAACAAGGATCGTAATCAACAAAAAAGAATTTCTGGATTGTATTGACCGAGCTACATTGCTGGTAAGAGAGGGAGAAAAGAAACCGATCATCATAGAAATTACTGATAATTCGATGGAATTACGCATTGATTCAGCAATGGGTTCCATGAATGAAAGCATTGATATCAACAAAGAGGGAAAGGATATTCTGATTGGGTTTAATCCTCGTTTCCTGATTGACGCTCTGAAAGTAATTGATGATGAAACAATCAGTATCTACCTCGTAAATCCAAAAGCACCATGCTTTATCAGAGATGATGAGGAAAATTACACATATTTGATTCTGCCTGTAAATATCAACCAGAATCAGGCAAGATAGGGAGTAAATGAAAATGAAAGAAATTAAAATCAGAGATGAATTTATAAAACTGGGGCAGTTACTGAAACTTGCAGATATGGTTCAGGACGGGGTTGAAGCGAAATATGTGATCACCGACGGACTGGTTAAAGTTAATGGAGAAGTGGACGAACGTCGCGGACGAAAAGTTTATGAAGGCGATGTTGTTTCTTATGATGGAAAAGAAATCAAAGTGATCAGGTGAGTAAATGTATATTGAATCCGTTCAGTTAAAAAATTTCAGAAATTATGATTCTCTGGAACTTGATCTGGCACAGGGGACGAATATATTTTACGGAAATAATGCCCAGGGAAAGACAAATATCCTGGAAGCGCTTTATTTATGTGGAACGACTAAATCGCACAAGGGAAGCAAAGATAAAGATATGATCCGGTTTGGAGAGGATGAATCTCATATCCGTATGATGGTGAAAAGAGATGAACTTTCTTACAAAATTGACATGCACCTCAGAAAGAATAAGGCGAAAGGTGTAGCTATTAACGGGCTGCCGATCAGAAAAGCCGGTGAGTTGTTTGGCGTGGTCAATCTTGTGTTCTTTTCTCCCGAGGATCTGAATATCATAAAAAATGGTCCCGGAGAAAGAAGAAGATTTATTGATCTTGAATTATGTCAGCTGGACAAAATATACCTTACGGATCTGGCTTCATACAATCACATTGTAAATCAGAGAAATAAATTGCTGAAAGATATTTATATTCAGCCTTCGCTAAAAGATACTCTTGATATCTGGGATATGCAGATGGCAGAGTATGGGCGTAGACTTATTAATAAGCGAAGTGATTTTATTGCGGAATTAAATGAGACTGTAAGAAAAATACATCATAATCTTACGGGTGGTCTGGAAGAACTGGAAGTTATTTATGAGCCAAGCTGTACCTCAGAAGAACTGGAAAAAAGTGTACAGTTAAATAGGGAAAAAGATATGCGGATGAAGCTGACATCTGTCGGTCCGCACAGAGACGATCTGTGTGTGATGGCAAATGGAATCGATATTCGAAGATACGGTTCACAGGGCCAGCAGAGAACCGCGGCACTTTCACTTAAATTATCGGAAATTTATATGGTGAAAAGAAAAATAAAGGATACGCCGATTCTGCTTCTGGATGATGTTCTGTCTGAACTGGACCGCAGCAGACAGAACTATCTTCTGGACAGTATCAGTGATATTCAGACGTTGATCACATGTACAGGTCTTGATGATTTTATCAGTCATCAGTTTCAGATAAATAAGGTATTTCAGGTAGTGCAGGGAAATGTATTGCAACCTGAACAATGACGGTTAACAATCTTTTGACAAGGGTATAGGCTTATGATACACTGAACGTAATTATGGAAAGTTGGTGAATGCATTGGACAAAGAAGAATTTCGGATAAAGCTGGAAGAGATTAATAAGCTGGTTCAGGACAAAGATTATAAAGGCGCCATGAACATTGTAGACAGCATAGACTGGAGACGTGTCAAGAACGTCCGTACTTTATGCGTTGTCGGTGAGATTTATGCCGCAAATGGAAGATATGAAGATAGTAAGGAGATTTTTCTTCTTGCATATCATAAAGCATCTATTGGAAAAAATATTCTTTATCGCTTAATTGAGATTTCACTTAGAATGGATGACATTAATGAAGCGGAAGAATTTTTTGAAGAATATAAACAGGTAGCATCTAATGATAGTACACAGTATATTCTTCAGTATAAAATTGCGAGAGCGAAGAATTCTTCCTTAAATGAGCAGATCAGAATTCTGGAAGAATATAAAGAGCAGGAATTTACTGAGAAATGGTCATATGAACTGGCTGCATTATATTATAAAGCCGGAGAAAAGCAGAAGAGTCTGGATTTATGTAATGAGATTATTCTGTGGTTCAGCGAAGGCAAATATGTCATGAAAGCTTATGATCTTAAAATGAGAATGGGTGAGCTGACAGGTGCAGAGAAAGCTAAGTTTGAGAAACAGTTTGTTCCGAAACTTCTTACGCCAGAGCAGGCGAAGGAACTGAAAAAGGCAGAAAAAGAAGCAGAGTCAGAGAAAGATGCTTCAGAAGAGGAAGAACAGAAAGTAGCTTCAGACAGTGAAGTGGCAGATGTAAGTGAGGATACTGAAGAGAAAGAATCGGAAACACCTGAAGAATCAGAGCCAGAGATTCGTGTCAATATGGAGGGTATCCAGGAGCAAATTTCCAAAGGTATCAGAGATATTTTTGGTGGTAAGACTCAGGAAGAAAAAGAAGAGTTTACAGAAGAATCTGATGATATGATCAATGAAGCCGGAATTACAAAGGAGAATGAGATTCCGGAAGAGATCATAAAGAGTGATGCATCACAGGAAGAACCGGAAAATGTTCCGCAGCTGGAAGCAGAACCTGAGAAACCGGGGGAAGCTCCGGTAGCTGTTCCTGTCGAGAGTGTACAGGAAGAGAAAAAAGAGCCGGATTTTTCTGCAACAATTAAGATGCCGGAATTAAATATACCTGCTTCCATGAAGAATATGGAACTTAGTAAAGCTCCGAAAGTGGAAGATGTTGCTGAGACGAAGTTATCCATGGACTCTTTTAAAACATCAGGAACAGAATTTAATCTGGAAGATACGATTCTTGCTGCTGCCAGCGCTCAGGGAATTGAAATTCCGAAGGAAGAAACTCAGCCGGAAGTAAAAGAGCCGGAAAAAATTTCAGAAACAGAACCTGAGGTAGCGATAAAAACACAGAAGATTGCAGATGAATTAGAAGAACCGGATTTTCTCAGTGGAAATCTGGAAGATACAGACACTGAGGATGTTAAAGCAGAGCCGGCAGAGGCTATAATAGATGAGGAAAAAACAGAAGAACCTGTAGCTGTTCCAAAAGAGTTTATTGAAGATGACGAAGATGAGGTTACGGAAGAGGACCTCAGAAGAGCAGAAGAGGAATTTCTGTATGGACCGGCAGGTAATTCGGATGTCAATCTGGAAGATATAGATGATACAGAACCGGAACAGTTAGTTGACGTGGCGAAAGAGGAAGAAGAACAGCCAGAACCTCTGACTGAAGAAGAGGAACTGGAACGTTTTATAGAATCTATTCAGCCGAAAGATGAAACCGATCCTAGAGACATTGTACCAAGAGAAAAAGAACTGACGGATGATGAGAAACAGTTATTTACATATTTTGTAAAGATTCCGGGAATGAAAGAACAGTTGGTTGATACGTTATGTGATGTTCAGATGGCGGCAGCAGATAAGACTTCCAAAACTGGAAATATTATTGTCATGGGTGGCAAGGAATGTGGAAAGACTAGACTGATCTCCGGGCTGGTTCCGGCAATCTGTAAAGAGTTAAATCTGGAAGCATCCAAAGTAGCTTACGTTTTTGCAGACCAGATCAATGGAAAAAATATTTATAAGATTTTCTCCAAGCTGTCCGGTGGTTTCCTTGTAATAGAGAATGCAAATCAGCTTACACAGGAAACTGTTGAGATGCTTGATAAAGCTATGGAAGTAAATACGGATGGTCTGACTATAATTGTTGAGGATGAAAAGATTGGCATGCGTAAACTGATTGCAAAATATCCGAAATTTGCAAAGAAATTTACATCTATGATCAATATTCCGGTATTTACCAATGATGAGCTCGTTAATTTTGCAAGGGTTTATACAAAGGAAAATGGTTATACCATTGACCAGATGGGAATGCTTGCACTGTACAATCTGATTGGAATCAATCAGAAAGAGGATTCGCCGATGAATATTGGCGCGGTGAAAGAACTTATAGATTCTGCGATTGCGAAATCTCAGGGAGGAATCCGTAAATTTAAACGAAATGTATCCAAGAAACGTATAGACAGAGACGGTTATATCGTTCTGTATGAAAAAGATTTCAGTAAATAATGCAAGAAAAAGGAGTAAAGACTATGCCCAGACCGTATCTAGGAGATCCAAAGTATACCATAGAAGTGCTTCAGAAGTATAATTTTGCATTCCAGAAAAGGTTTGGTCAGAACTTTCTGATCGATACTCATGTTCTGGATAAGATCATAGATTCAGCGCAGATTACAAAGGACGATTTCGTATTGGAAATTGGTCCGGGAATCGGAACAATGACGCAGTACCTGGCTGAAGCAGCCAGGGAAGTTGCGGCAGTCGAGATTGATACGACACTGATTCCGATTTTGAAGGACACATTAAAAGACTGGGATAATGTAACAGTGATCAATAATGATATCCTTAAAGTGGATATCCGGAAGCTTGCACTTGAGAAGAACCAGGGACGTCCGATCAAGGTGGTTGCGAATTTACCGTATTACATTACTACCCCTATCATTATGGGATTATTTGAGAATCAGGTTCCGATTGATTCAATCACGATCATGGTACAGAAAGAGGTTGCGGACAGAATGCAGGTAGGACCCGGAACGAAAGACTATGGAGCTCTTTCACTGGCAGTACAGTATTATGCGAAACCTCAGATCGTTGCAAATGTACCGCCGAATTGTTTCATGCCAAGACCGAAGGTTGGAAGTGCTGTGATCAGACTGGAAAGATATGCGAAACCGCCGGTTGAGGTGAACGATGAGAAGCTGATGTTTCGAATTATCCGGGCATCCTTTAATCAGAGAAGAAAGACACTGGTGAATGGTCTGAAGAATTCACCGGAGATTCCTTTTTCAAAAGAGCAGATAGAGGAGGCTCTGGGAATGTGTGGACTTTCTTTGAATATCAGAGGAGAAGCATTGACACTTGAGCAGTTTGCACAGCTTGCAAATGCTTTCAGCAGTTTATAAAAATATGAATATAAAAAGCATCCGGTGGCTAGTCGGATGCTTTTTATATTACGTTCAAATTTATTTTTTAAAAGGAAGGAGAGTCAATTGCCCTTTTCAGGCAATCAACATATGAAAAAGAAATTTTATAAAAATAATGTTGGCTTTATTATTTTTATGGTCTTAGTATATCTTGGAATTATGATAGAATCATGTTTAAGATGTGAAAAAATTTTGAACAAATGTCAAATGATTTATGAAGGTAGTATGTGAAGTGATATTTACTTTACAGAGGGAAAAGTAAGTGTGTTATAATGTGCCGGTAAAAAGGAAAAATAAGAAATATCAGATAATATGAACAGTTATCGGGGTGTTAATGATTTGGCTTTTTGACTTGTAACTGTGAAGGTACTGAACAGTTACAAAGGTTGAATGATTGATGCCCCAGGCTGTTATTGGTTATGGAGGTAATTTAGATTATGAGAATAAAAAAAATGGGAACACTTATTGTTGCAGGAGTGATCATGTGCACGACACCGGCAATGCCTGTAATGGCATCAGATGCAGTTGAATCTGTACAGGAGATTATCTCAGATAATGAAATAGATTCTCTCGTTTCTGATCCGGATAAAGTTGTGGATATCATTATGTATGTAAAAGATGCTGTGGCAGATCAGGATATTTCGGATGACCAGATCAAAGAGGTAATCCAGACAGCAGAAAATACTGTTGGAGTAAGTCTTACTGATGAGGAAGAGAATAAAATCGTCACGATCGTTAAGCAGGTCAAGAATTCAGATATTAATGAGGAGCAGCTGAGAAGTACTGTGACAAAGGTGTATGATAAGCTTGAAGAAATGGGAATCGGAAAAGAGGAAGTAAAAGGAATTCTACATAAATTATTTGATTTTGCAAAGAGTATCTTTAATTAAAAGAATATGAATTAAAAGGATATGACTGCTGCCAGACTTTCAGAGAAAAAATATCCGCCTGATACGGACATATGAACGTGAAGGAGATATACAACATGTACAAGCACAGGGAATTGCAAAAATAAAATATATGTGGTAATTTCCTAAAAAAAAGTATAAAAAATAGAATTAATTGTGCAAATGAACGAAAGTTAACGGCAAGTTCATATTTTGTTCATAAATAATTGCTATTATATAGACAGTTCGAAAGAACCTACGAAAGACGTTGTAATGTGTTATCATTACACATAAATTTTTTTCATAATAATAGCCCCGGTAAACCACTGCCGGGGCACTCCTCGTTTTATAGAGGATTTTTTTTCCCATATTTCTGGATTTCGTTATTGAGTTCTTCCATGCGGGCATCCAGCTCGGCTACATATCTGGCACATTCTCTTAATTCCTTTGTGATGTAGTCTGGTCCGTCTCCCTCAAATTTGTAATGCATTTTGTGCTCCAGAGTTGCCCAGAAATCCTGTGCTACTGTACGAATCTGTATCTCTACTTTGGTATCAATGATACTGTCGGAAAGAAAGACAGGTGTGGTAACCAGCATATGGTAACTTCGGTAACCACTCTTCTTTGGGTTTTTCATATAGTCGCGTCTTGCGAGAATTGTCAGATCATTCTGTTTGGAAATCATATCTGCAATCAGATAAATGTCTGAAGTGAAGGAACAGCTGATTCGGATTCCTGCAATATCGTTAACATATCGAACCATATTTTCAATACTGGATTCATATCCATGTCGTTTCAATTTCTTTACAATGCTCTCCGGAGTTTTGATCCTGGATTTTACATGTTCAATAGGATTATATTTATGGCGGTGTTGAAACTCACCATTTAAAATATTAATCTTTGTTTCAATCTGCTTGAGAGCAGACTGATAAACGAAAATAACAGTTTCCCAGTCATTTAGCTCTTTAAAGTCCCTCAATGGGACAGAATCATAATTCATATACGAAAGTCCTTTCTATGCTCAATTACATTTTTCTATGCGATACCTTTGAAGTCATTGCTGTATTTATTTTCTGCTTTTTTGTATTTCAGAGGTAAGTGAATTAAAAAAAATAGATTAAAAAATTAACTTCCTGACCAATTGTAAAATACTGGTAACTATTCAGCAGTCAGCTATTCCGCGAGGTGTTTTGGCATGAATATGCCAAAATCCCGAGACATACAAGTCAAAATCCCATCGCCAAAGGCGATTTTTAATGGATTTTGACTCGTAACTGTGAAGGTACTGAACAGTTACAAATACTGCCAGTCAATAATAACACTATTATACCATATAAATTTTTAGTTGTGTAAATATCTGCCCGGAAATTCGGATTTCCATTCTTAAAGTGATTGTGCTATAATGTTTGCAAAAAGCTGGTTTTTAACTTGCCAGAAACTAGTGTGCCAGAGCTTTTTTCAAACACGCTCTAAAGAAACAGCAACGCATTATATAACAAATCCAGGTAAAGGAGAACAAATAATGGCTGAATCAATGAAAGATTACGAAACAGAACTGGAAGCTTCTTTTAAGAAAATTGAAGAAGGAGATATTCTTACAGGAACTGTGATCAGTGTAGATGAAAAAGAGGTTGTAATTGACCTTAAATATTATGCAGAGGGAATCATTCCGGCAGAAGATTACAGCAGAGAACCGGGATTTTCATTAAAAGAAGAAGTTCACGTGGGAGATGAAGTTTCTGCAACGGTTGTAAGAAAAGATGATGGAAACGGAAATATTCTTCTTTCCAGAGTGGAGGCAGCAGATGTAGAGGCATGGGATAAACTGAAAGAGTTAAAGGATTCCAAAGAAGTTATCGATGTAGTAGTAAAGGGAATCGTAAACGGCGGTGTGATCGCATATGTAGAAGGCGTGCGTGGATTTATTCCCGCATCAAAGCTTGCGTTAAACTATGTAGAGGATACAAATGAATATCTGAATAAACCAATTCAGGTTCAGGTTTTTGATATTGATAAAGAAAAAGGCAGATTAATTCTTTCTGCAAAGGAAATATTAAGAGAGAAAGCAGAAGAAGAGAAAAAAACAAAAATCTCCAATGTACAGGTAGGTCTTGTAACGGAAGGTGTGGTTGAGAGTCTGCAGCCTTATGGCGCTTTCGTAGACCTTGGAAATGGTTTATCAGGACTTGTACACATTTCTCAGATCTGTGAGAAAAGAATCAAGAAACCATCTGAAGTTCTGACAGTCGGAGACAAAGTAAAAGTCAAAGTAACTGCTGTTAAAGATGGAAAATTAAGCCTGAGTATCAAAGAAGCTACGGATATGATGGCTAAGGAGATCGAAGAAGAGGTGATCGAACTTCCGGATTCCAAGGAAGAAGCATCCACTTCTCTTGCGTCTCTTTTTGCAAACATTAAGTTAAACTAAATTGCAATGGGTCAGTATCTTCACAGTTAGTGGACGGCTGAATCATTACACTAAAATTTATAATTGAGGTTAAAATCTGTATGAGAAATCAGGAAAAAATATTTGTAATAGGTCATAAGAATCCCGATACGGATTCTATCTGTTCAGCAATCGCCTATGCGGACATCAAAAACAGGACTTCTCAGAAAGTAAAATATATTCCGAAACGTGCAGGACAGATTAATGAAGAAACAGAATATGTATTAAACCGTTTTGGAATGCAGCCACCGGGATATCTGTCTAATATCGGAACTCAGGTAAAGGATATGGATATCCGTATGAGTCCGGATGCAGACAAGAGTATGTCCCTGAAGAATGCGTGGGATCTGATGATGGAGAAGAGTATCGTATCTCTCCCGATCAGAGATAAAGACGGGCAGCTGGAAGGTCTGATCACTATCGGCGATATCGCCAAGACTTATATGGATACAACGGACAGCTATCTGTTATCCAGAGCAAGAACACAGTACAGAAGAATTGCCGAGACAATTGCAGGTACTGTGATAGAGGGAAATGAGCATGGATATTTTACAAAGGGAAAAGTTCTGGTAGGAACAGCAAATCCGGAAATGCTCAAAGCCTATATTGAAGAAGATGACTTGCTCATCATGGGAGACAGAGAAGAGGATCATCTTCAGGCAATTGCACAGAACGTAAGCTGTATTATCGTTGGAATGGGAATTGAAGTCAGTGAGAAAGTAATTAAACTTGCTCATGAAAAAGAAATCGCGATCATTATGTCTCCGTACGATACATTTACAATTGCGAGACTGATCAACCAGAGTATTCCGGTAAGATATATCATGAAAACAGATAATCTGGTTACATTTAACACAGAAGATTTCACCGATGATATTCAGAATGAGATGATCAAACATCGTCATCGTGCATTCCCTGTAATCAATAAAAAGGGAAAATGTATCGGAACGATTTCCCGAAGAAACTTCCTGGATATGCACAAGAAGAAAGTTGCACTTGTGGATCATAATGAGAAAGACCAGGCGGTAGATAATATTGATAAGGCAGAGATTGTAGAGATCATTGACCATCATAAACTTGGTTCTTTAGAGACAATGGTACCAATCTCTTTCAGAAATCAGCCGGTTGGATGTACGGCAACGATTCTGTATGAAATGTATGGCGAACAGAAGCTTGAAATTTCACCGACCATCGCCGGACTTCTCTGCGCTGCGATTATTTCAGATACTTTGATGTTCCGTTCACCGACCTGCACTTTATCAGATAAAATGGCAGCAGGTGCGTTGGCATTAATTGCAGGAATCGATATTGAAAAATTTGCCAGAGAAATGTTTAAGGCAGGAAGTAACCTCAAAGATAAATCTCCGGAAGAGATTTTCTATCAGGATTACAAGAAGTTTATCGCAGAAGACGAGATCAACTTTGGTGTTGGACAGATCAGTTCTATGGACAGCGACGAGCTGGTAGAAATAAAGGAACGACTGGTTCCGTTTATGGTCAGCGAGTGTGGTCGCCATGGAGTTACCCGCGTATTCTTTATGCTTACTAATATTATTGAGGAGTCTACTGAACTTCTTTATTATGGTGAGGGCAGTGAAGAAATGGCGCGTATCGCATTTCACATGGAACCGAAGGATGGTGTCTTTGACCTGAAAGGTGTAGTTTCACGTAAGAAACAGCTGATTCCGGCACTTATGGAAGCTGCACAGGCGGGACAGAATGACTACAGCTGATAAGTGGTGAATTATCGTGTGTTAACAATAAAACAGTTAAGGAATATAGAATGGCAAAAGAGACTTGGAAAGCAGGAAATATGCTTTATCCTCTTCCGGCAGTTATGGTAAGTGTTTCTGACGGAGAGGGTAATGATAATATTATTACAGTTGCATGGGCAGGGACTGTGTGTACCAATCCGCCCATGGTATCCATTTCCGTAAGACCATCCCGTTTTTCTTATGATATGATCAGAAAAACAGGGGAATTTGTAATAAACCTGACAACGGAGAAGCTGGCATATGCTACAGATTATTGTGGTGTACGTTCCGGCCGGGATGTTGATAAGTTTAAGGAAATGAGGCTTACAAAGGAAAAGGCAGAATTTATTAAAGCACCGATGATCGCCGAATCTCCGGTAAGTATTGAGTGCAGAGTGAAACAGGTTCTGGAGTTAGGCTCTCATCATATGTTTCTGGCAGATGTACTTGCAGTCCATGCAGATCCGGAATATATGGATGAGAAGAAGAAATTTCATCTCAATGATGCGAAGCCGCTGGTATATTCCCATGGTGAATATCTGGGAATCGGAAAGAAACTGGGAACCTTTGGTTACAGCGTAAAAAAGAAGAAAAAATCTTCCGGTAAAAAACGATAAAAGTATGGTAAAATGAAAGGACATAAACATGAATAATGTGACATTAATAGGAATGCCCGGCTCAGGGAAAAGTACAATAGGAGTTATTCTTGCAAAAGCTTTGAGATATGAGTTTCTGGACTCTGATCTTCTGATTCAGAAAGAGGAGAAAAGAAAACTTTCTGAAATCATAGCGCAGGACGGGCCGGAACGTTTTATGGAAATAGAGAATCGTGTTAATGTAGCTATTCATGTGACAGATACAGTGATTGCGCCTGGCGGAAGTGTTATTTACTGCGAGGAAGCAATGGAGCATCTGAAATCCATAGGTAAAGTTATTTATCTTAAATTATCTCTGGAAGCTTTATCCAAAAGACTTGGAGATCTTAAGGGACGTGGAGTTCTGCTTAAGGATGGACAAAGCCTGAAAGACTTATACGAAGAACGAGTACCTTTATACGAAAAATATGCAGATATTACCATTGATGAGGATGGGAAAGATTTGGATGAAAGTCTCAGAGCAATTCTGGAGATAATACATATCAAAGAGCAGGGAAAGTGATTATTACAGGTCCTGAAGCAGATAGTGGTAAATAATTTTTGTTTACAAATGTTAAATATATGTTATAATATACAACTGACTTTAAAATAAGATGATCGTTTAGTATAAACATATATTCATTTGAAATAAAATGTACGTTGTTATAAAACCCGCAAAAAAGCTGTTTTTGTATGGAGTAAGATGTACTTAATTCTGCTCGTGGAGTGAAAATAATTATAGAGGTGTGATATGGAACAGTATGTTATTAAAGGAGGCAACCCTTTAGTTGGTGAGGTTGAGATTGCCGGTGCCAAGAATGCGGCACTTGCTATTCTTGCAGCAGCCATAATGACTGATGAGACGATTCTTATAGAGAATCTGCCGGATGTAAGGGATATCAATGTATTGCTTGAAGCAATCGCTGGTATTGGAGCACAGGTAGACCGTATTGATAAATCTACTGTAAAGATTAACGGATCTACAATTGGAGATGTAAGTGTTGATTATGAATATATCAAGAAGATCAGAGCTTCCTACTATCTGCTGGGAGCACTTCTTGGTAAGTACAAACATGCAGAAGTACCGCTTCCGGGCGGATGCAATATCGGAAGCCGTCCGATCGATCAGCATCTGAAGGGATTCAGAGCACTTGGTGCTGAGGTTGATATCATGCATGGCGCGATCGTTGCAAAAGCAGATGAACTTCATGGAAGCCATATTTTCCTTGATGTTGTTTCTGTTGGTGCAACAATCAATATTATGATGGCAGCATCACTGGCTCCGGGACGTACTATCCTGGAAAACGCAGCCAGAGAGCCGCATGTAGTAGATGTTGCAAACTTCTTAAACAGCATGGGAGCTAATATTAAGGGTGCAGGAACTGATGTTATCCGTATTAAAGGCGTAGAGAAACTTCACCGTACAGAATATTCTATTATTCCGGATCAGATTGAAGCTGGTACATTTATGTTTGCGGCAGCAGCAACTGGCGGAGATATTACAGTTAAGAACGTAATCCCGAAACACTTAGAGGCAACCACTGCTAAGCTTGAGGAAATCGGATGCGAAGTTGAAGAATTTGATGATGCAGTTCGTGTACGTTCTACAGGCAGACTTCATCGTACTCATGTAAAAACTCTCCCATACCCGGGATATCCGACAGATATGCAGCCACAGATCGCTGTAACACTGGCGCTTGCAGAAGGTACCAGTATTGTAACGGAGAGCATTTTTGAGAACAGATTTAAATATGCGGATGAACTTTCACGTATGGGAGCTAACATCAAGGTTGAAGGTAATTCAGCAATTATTGATGGAGTGAAGAAGCTTACTGGTGCAAGAGTAAGTGCTCCTGATCTTCGTGCCGGTGCAGCTCTTGTAATTGCAGGTCTTGCAGCAGATGGAATCACTATTGTTGATGATATTGTTTATATCCAGAGAGGATATGAGAATTTCGAAGAGAAGCTCAGATCCCTTGGCGCTGAGATCGAGAGAGTATCCAGTGAGAAAGAAATCCAGAAATTCCGTTTAAGAGTGGGATGATAAAAAATACCAAAAAATAGCTTGACAATTATCGATGTTAAGTATATTGTATGGTGTGCAGCAATATTAATGAAAGTTAATAATTAGTAATAGCCTTTTATTCAGAGTGGTGGAGATACAAAGGATCTGCGAAGCCACGGCAACCCCTTTAGTGGAGGAAGGTGCCAACCTGAGCGAGTGATCGAACAATAAGAGGATTGTTGAGATAATCAGACAGTCCGATTACTTCGGGCTGTTTCTTTTTGTTAACACATAGAAAAAAGGAGAATACAATGGAGAAAATTTTATTTACTTCTGAATCTGTAACTGAAGGCCATCCGGATAAAATGTGCGATGCCATTTCCGACGCCGTTCTTGATGCAATCATGGAACAGGATCCAATGGGACGTGTTGCATGCGAAACAGCTACAACAACAGGTCTTGTACTGGTAATGGGGGAAATCACAACAACTGCAAATATCGATATTCAGCAGATCGTAAGAGATACTGTTCGTGAGATTGGATATGACCGTGGTAAATATGGATTTGACGCAGATACATGTGCAGTTATCACAGCTCTGGATAAACAGTCTGCAGATATCGCTCTTGGTGTAGATAAAGCACTGGAAGCTAAGATGGGTGAAGATGAGATCAACGCTATCGGAGCCGGAGATCAGGGTATCCAGTTTGGTTACGCATCAAACGAAACAGAAGAATATATGCCATATGCAATCAACATGGCACATAAACTTGCACGTCAGCTGACAAAAGTTCGTAAAGACGGTACATTAACTTACTTAAGACCAGATGGAAAAACTCAGGTTACAGTTGAATATGATGAAGCTGGAAAACCTTTCCGTATCGATACTGTTGTATGCTCTACACAGCATGATCCGGATGTAACTCAGGAGCAGATTCATGAAGATATCAAGAAATATGTATTTGATGAGATTATCCCGGCAGATATGGTAGATGAGAATACACAGTACTTCATCAACCCGACAGGACGTTTCGTAATCGGCGGACCTCACGGTGACAGTGGACTTACAGGACGTAAGATCATTGTTGATACATATGGTGGAGCTGGTCGTCACGGCGGCGGAGCTTTCTCCGGAAAAGACTGCACAAAGGTTGACCGTTCTGCAGCATATGCTGCACGTTATGTTGCAAAGAATATCGTTGCAGCAGGTCTTGCAGATAAATGTGAGATTCAGCTTTCCTATGCAATCGGTGTTGCTCATCCGACATCTATCCACGTAGAAACATTTGGAACAGGCAAACTTTCTGATACAAAACTGGTTGAGATTATTCGTGAGAACTTTGACCTTCGTCCGGCTGGAATCATTAAGATGCTTGACCTGAGAAGACCGATTTACAGACAGACAGCTGCTTACGGACACTTTGGTCGTACAGATGTAGATCTTCCATGGGAACATCTTGACAAGGTTGATGATCTTAAGAAATATCTTGCATAATTGATAGCAGGGAAGATATTGCAGCAACTGTGAAAATACAGTTGTGAGAAAATTGAAATACAAAAAAGAGAAAACAGGAATTATCTGTAAATATCTGACAGATGATTCCTGTTCTTTTTATAGAAAATTTAGATATGGCAAAGAGACTTTATGATATAATATTTTTAAGCTGTCCGGATTGGATAAGGCTGCTGTTTTGTGCCTTGTAATGGAAATGGGAAACTTGTTTGATCCGGTTAAATAAAAAAGATAAAGGATGATTCAAATGAAGTTAAAGACAAGGATCATAGTGGGGTTCGGCATGAGCATTCTGGTTCCGCTGCTTTTATTTTCAGCAACTTTATATGGATTAAGCCATACGAAATTTGCGCAGCAGGCAAAGAATTCTTCAGAGGTTGTGTATGATATTTCTGTTGGAGAATCAGCCAACAGCCAGACTCAGGTAAAATTGATAGCCAAAGATGTATTATTTACGGCGACGGTAATTCTGGTTTTTACATCTTTGTCGATAGGGTTGTGGATATACAGAAGCATTGCAACACCACTGGTAAAATTAAAGAAAGCGACTCAGAATATCAAAGAGGGAAATCTGGACTTCGTTCTGGAAGTAGAGGGAGATGACGAATTCTCAGAGCTTTGCAGAGATTTTGAAGAGATGAGAAAACGGCTGAAAGAGTCGGCAGAAGAGAAAGTTCTTTTGGATAAAGAGAACAAGGAACTGATCAGTAATATTTCCCACGATCTTAAAACACCTATCACCGCAGTGAAAGGATATGTAGAAGGCATTATGGATGGGGTGGCAGACACTCCGGAGAAAATGAATCGTTATGTAAAGACCATCTATAACAAGACGAATGAGATGGATCATCTGATTAACGAGCTGACCTTTTATTCCAAGATTGATACAAACAGAATTCCATATACATTCAGTAAACTGAATGTAGAGGATTATTTCAGCGACTGTGCGGAAGAAACAGGACTGGAACTGGAAACAAGAGGAATAGAACTGGTATATGCGAATTATGTGGAGAGTGGCGTACAGGTAATCGCAGATGGTGAACAGATCCGTCGTGTAATCCATAACATTATCAGTAATGCCATCAAATATATGGATAAACCGAAGGGAATCATTCAGATTCGTGTTAAAGACGTAGGTGATTTCATACAGGTTGAGATAGAGGATAATGGAAAAGGAATAGCTGCAAAAGATCTTACATCTATTTTTGACCGTTTTTACAGAACGGATGTGTCGAGAAATTCTTCCAAGGGTGGAAGCGGAATCGGACTTTCCATTGTAAAGAAAATTCTTGAGGATCATGGTGGAAAGGTCTGGGCTACAAGCAGACTTGGAATTGGCACGATTATGTATTTTGTACTTAGAAAGTATCAGGAGGTACCAATGAAATGAGCAGGATTTTAATCATAGAAGATGAAGAAGCAATCGCAGATCTGGAGAAAGACTATCTGGAACTGTCCGGATTTGAGGTTGAGATTTGTAACAGAGGAGATACAGGGCTGACTAAGGCGCTGAATGAGGAATTTGATCTGATCATTCTGGATCTGATGTTGCCGGAAGTGGATGGCTTTGATATCTGCAGACAGGTGCGCCAGGAGAAAAATACACCAATTATTATGGTGTCTGCAAAGAAAGATGATATAGATAAGATTAGAGGTCTGGGGCTTGGCGCAGATGACTATATGACAAAACCGTTTAGCCCGAGTGAGCTGGTAGCCAGAGTCAAGGCACATATGGACAGATATAATCGTCTGATCGGATCAAATGTGAGAAAGAATGATATTGTGGAGATTCGAGGCATTAAGATTGACAAGACTGCACGCCGTGTATGGGTGAACGGAGAGGAGACAACCTTTACATCCAAAGAGTATGATCTTCTTACATTCCTTGCAGAGAATCCTAACAGAGTATTTACTAAAGAAGAACTGTTCAGAGAAATCTGGGATATGGAATCAGTGGGAGACATTGCAACAGTTACTGTTCACATTAAAAAAATTCGTGAAAAAATCGAATTTAATACGGCCAAACCGCAGTATATTGAGACAATCTGGGGGGTTGGTTACAGATTTAAAGTATAAGAAAGGAAGAAAATGGAAAGATTATATAAAAAATTAGAAAGTTATGGGCAGTCGGATTATTATCCATTTCATATGCCGGGACATAAGCGAAATAAGGCATCCTCAGCAGGAGAGTTTCCTTTTGAGAGAGACATTACGGAGATTTCCGGGTTTGATAATCTTCATCATGCAGAAGGAATCCTGAAGGAAGCACAGGAATATGCAGCTAAGATTTATGGGACAAAGAAATGTTTTTTTAGTGTAAATGGAAGCACAGCTGCACTTCTGGCAGCAGTCAGTGCAAGCGTAAGTAAAGGTGGCAGGATACTTGTGGCAAGAAACTGTCATAAAGCAGTTTATCATGCATTGTACTTAAGAGAATTACAGCCTGTCTATATTTATCCACACGAAGATCACCGGCTGGGGATAAACGGAGGGATTTCTGCCGAGCGTGTGGAAAGATATCTGGAAGAAAATCCGGATGTACAGGCATTTCTGCTGACATCTCCTACATATGACGGAATTGTGTCTGATATAAAGGCGATTGCAGAAGTGGTGCATAGACATGAGATTCCACTGATTGTGGATGAAGCACATGGTGCACATTTTCATTTTTCAGATTATTTTCCGGTTTCGGCGGCAGATCTGGGAGCAGATATCGTCATTCAGAGTTTTCACAAAACGCTTCCATCTATGACACAGACGGCGGTGATTCATATATGCAGTGACATGGCAGATGTGGAGAAAATCAGAAGATTTATGGGCATTTATCAGACCAGCAGTCCTTCTTATATTCTGATGGCAAGCATGGATGCGTGTATGGATAAATTAAAAAAAGATGGGCAGCAGATGTTTCGGGAATTTACCTTTAATCTGGAACAAGCTAGGCAGAGACTGTCAAATTGTGAAAAGATAAGGCTGATCGAAGCCTCTATGATTAAGGGAACCGGAATCTATGATTTTGACAGATCGAAGCTTCTCTTTTCAACAGTGGGAACTTCAATTAATGGACATCAGCTTCACGAGATGCTTCGCGACAGATTTCATATTGAGATGGAAATGGAAGCGGAGAAATATGCGCTGGGGATTGCGGCAGTTGGAGATACCAAAGAGGGATTTGAAAGATTATGTGATGCGATTGAACAGATTGATACAGAGACAGAATTCGTAGCTTCAGCGGAGGAATCCCAGGAGACTGTTTCTTATGCGAGAATGAAGCAGCTTATGAGTATTTCCCAGGCAATGGATGCACAGCAGAGAAGATATCCTCTGGAAGAGAGTATTGGAAAGGTCAGTGCAGAGTTTGCTTACCTGTATCCGCCGGGAATCCCGATTATTGTGCCGGGAGAGCAGATAACTGGACAATTCGTACGAAATGTGAGAAGATACATGGAACAGGGACTGGAAGTGCAGGGGCTTAGTGATACATCTGCTGAGACGATCTGCGTGGCGGCCCGAAATGAATCGGGACAGGAAGATGACAGTCCGGCAAAGGAATAAAATAGCAGACATGGGAAAGATTTTTTACATTATGGGAAAAAGTGCGTCCGGAAAAGACAGAATTTATTCACTTCTGGCCGCACATAAGGAACTGAATTTAAAGACATTGGTCCTGTATACGACACGCCCTATCAGGGCAGGGGAACAGGATGGGAAGAATTACTACTTTGTAGATGATAAGAAACTGAAAGAATTTCGCAGAAACGGAAATCTGATCGAGGCGAGAGCATATCATACCGTTCACGGAATCTGGACATATTTTACCGCAGATGACGGACAGGTGGACCTGACTGGTTCTGATTACCTTGGTATTGGAACGCTGGAATCCTTTAAGAAAATGCGTAAATATTATGGGGATGATGCGGTCTGCCCTGTTTATATCCAGGTAGAAGATGGCGAAAGACTTAGCCGCGCTCTTAAGAGGGAGCGTGAGCAGGCAAATCCGAAATACGAGGAAATGTGCAGACGGTTTATTGCGGACCAGTCGGATTTCTCAGAGGAGAACATTCTCCGGGCCGGAATATGGAAACGTTTTCAGAATATAGATCTCGACGAATGTGTGAAAGAAATCGTAAATTATATAAAATCTATGCAATAGATCTTCTTTTATGGTATAATATCTTACAAAACGGACTGGTGAGGTGATTCTTATGATGGGATTTAACAACATTATCGGACATGATGAGATTATCGGACATTTAAAAAATGCAATAGATGCGGGAAAAATATCGCATTCTTATATTTTTACCGGCGAACCAGGTTCTGGTAAGAAACTTCTTGCAGGAACTTTTGCGGCTACACTCCAATGCGAAGCCGGCGGTACAGAACCGTGTCAGAAATGTGATTCCTGTAAGAAAGCTATGGGCAAGAATCATCCGGATATTATTATGGTTACACATGAGAAACCGGGAACGATCACAATTGATGAGATCAGGGATCAGGTGATTCATGATGTGGATATCAGGCCATATTATAGTCCCTACAAGATTTATATTATTGCAGATGCAGATCTTATGACACCGCAGGCACAGAATGCTCTTCTTAAAACAATTGAGGAGCCGCCGGAATATGCAGTGATCATGTTATTGACGAATAATATAGGTGGACTGCTGCCAACGATTCAGTCAAGATGTGTTCGTCTTGACCTGAAGGTAGTAGATGATGGTCTTGTGAAGAAATACCTGATGGAACATCTTCATGTTCCTGACTATCAGGCAGAGATTGATGCGTCTTTTGCACAGGGAAGTATCGGAAGAGCAAAGGAAGCCGCCACTTCCCGGGAATTTGCAGAGATGACTCAGAATGCACTGAGAATCCTTAAATATGCAAATACCATGGAAGTTTATGAACTGTCAGATGCGATCAAGAGCCTTTCAGGAGAGAAACAGAACATTAATGATTATCTGGATATTTTCCAGTTCTGGTTCAGAGATGTCCTGATGTTCAAGGCAACACAGGAAGTTGATAATCTGGTATTTAAGCAGGAAATTAATTTTATCAGAGAACAGGCGAAACAGCGTTCCTATGAGAATCTGGAGAAAATCCTGGATTCCATTCAGAAGACAAAGGTACGTCTGAAAGCAAATGTTAATTTTGACCTGGCATTTGAATTACTGTTCCTGACGATCAGGGAGAAATAGAATGACAAAAGTAGTAGGCGTAAGATTTCGTAATGTAGGCAAGATTTATTATTTCAGCCCTAAGGATTACGAGATTAAAACTGGCGATCATGTGATCGTGGAGACTGCCCGTGGAATAGAGTACGGGAAAGTTGTACTTGCACCGAGAGAAGTAGGTGAGGAAGATGTTGTTCATCCTCTCAAAGAAGTACTCCGCGTAGCGACAAAGGAGGATGATGAGCGAGAGGCACAGAACAGAGTCAGAGAGAGAGAAGCGTTTAAAATCTGTCAGAAGAAGATTCGTGAGCATGGTCTGGAGATGAAGCTGATAGATGCGGAATATACATTTGATAACAATAAAGTATTGTTTTATTTTACGGCAGACGGCAGAATTGATTTCCGTCAGCTTGTAAAGGATCTCGCAGCAATTTTCAAAACACGTATTGAACTTCGACAGATCGGTGTTCGTGATGAAACGAAGATTCTTGGTGGAATCGGTATATGTGGAAGATGTTTGTGCTGCCATACTTATCTTTCAGAATTTGCACCGGTATCTATTAAGATGGCGAAAGAGCAGAATCTGTCTCTTAACCAGACAAAGATTTCCGGAGTATGTGGAAGATTAATGTGCTGTCTGAAGAATGAGCAGGAAACATATGAGGAACTGAATAAGAAACTTCCGGGACTGGGCGATTCTGTCACAACTCCGGATGGACTTACAGGAACTGTACACAGCGTGAACGTACTTCGTCAGCGTGTAAAGGTAATCGTTGAGATTAATGACGAGAAAGAGATTCAGGAATTTCCGGTGGATGAACTGAAATTCCGTCCGAGAAAGAAGAAAGTCAAAGTCTCAGACAAAGAATTAAAGGAACTTGGAAATCTGGAAGACAAAAAAGGAGATTCCAAATTAAATGACTGATCAGCTGGTAAAAGATAACGAACGCGTAGATGATCTTCAAAACGGATATTATGTGATTCAGGATCCGGATAAATTCTGTTTTGGAATGGATGCGGTTCTTCTTTCCGGCTTTGCAAAAGTGAAAAAAGGTGAGATTGCTCTGGACATGGGAACAGGAACAGGAATTATTCCGATTCTGCTCAAGGCTAAAACAAGTGGAAAACATTTCACAGGCCTTGAGATTCAGCAGGAATGTGCAGGTATGGCCGGACGCAGTGTCATGTATAATCACCTGGAGAACGATGTTGATATCGTGCAGGGAGATATTAAAGAGGCTGCTGAGATTTTTGGGGCGGCCTCTTTTGATGTAGTGACAAGCAATCCACCTTATATGATTGGACAGCACGGACAGAGAAACCCGGATATGCCAAAGGCAATCGCCAGACATGAAGTATTATGTAATCTGGAAGATGTGGTAAGTCAGGCAGCAAAAGTTCTGAAAGAGCGTGGGAGATTTTATATGGTGCACAGACCATTTCGGCTTGCAGAGATTATGAATGTTCTTATAAAATACCGCCTGGAGCCGAAAAGAATGCAGCTGGTGTATCCATACATAGACAGAGAGCCGAATATGGTTCTGATTGAGGCATTAAAAGGCGGAAATTCCAGAGTGACAGTGGAGCCGCCGCTGATCGTATATAAAGAGCCGGGAGTTTATACGGAGAATATCCTGAAGATTTATGATATGATCTGATGAACAGGAATTGTGGAAAAATCGTAATTGTTCAGTTGATTTACAGTTACGAAAAAACATTATCGGCAAAGTAATATGAGAGGAATAAATTATGAGTGGTAAATTGTATTTGTGCGCAACACCCATAGGAAACCTGGAGGATATCACACTCCGGGTACTTCGCACATTAAAAGAAGTGGACCTTATTGCAGCAGAAGATACCAGAAACAGTATCAAACTGCTGAATCATTTTGATATAAAGACGCCTATGACCAGCTATCATGAATATAACAAAATCGACAAGGCATATGTACTGATCAACAAAATGCAGGAAGGCCAGAATATTGCATTGATCACAGATGCAGGCACACCTGGTATTTCTGATCCGGGAGAAGAACTGGCTGCGATGTGTTATGAGGCTGGAATCGAGGTAACATCACTTCCTGGACCTGCTGCCTGTATTACAGCACTGACATTGTCCGGGCTACCAACGAGAAGATTTGCTTTTGAAGCTTTTCTGCCGGCAGATAAGAAAGAACGAAAACAGATTCTGGAAGAACTGAAGAATGAAACGAGAACCATTATTCTCTACGAAGCACCACACAGACTGGTAAGGACTCTGGAGGAACTGAAAGAAACGTTGGGAAACCGCAGGATGACGCTTTGTAGAGAACTGACAAAGAAACATGAAACTGCTTTTCATTCTACGATTGATGATCTGATTCTGTATTATCAGACGGAGAAACCACTGGGTGAATGTGTTCTGGTAATCGAAGGCAGAAGCAGAAAAGAAATGGAAGAAGAACAGAAAGCTTCCTGGGAAAAAATAACGATAGAAGAACACATGGAACTATACGAAAACAAAGGCTATTCCAGAAAAGAAGCCATGAAACTGGTGGCAAATGACAGAGGTATGACGAAGAGAGAGGTTTATCAGTATCTCATTAACAATTCGGATAAATAAGAAGCAAAAACCACAGAAGAATTTATAGAAGAATTCCCGTTAGCGGGGATTCTTTTTATATAATTTGTAGCAAGAAACAGGCTTTTGTGCTATAATAAATTTGTATTATTATGTCCAAATACCAGAATATATTTGAAAACCTGTTTAGTTACTGAGAATGAAGTGAACAGTAACCCAGTTTATGGTTTCTTGCGGAAATTAACCCGCAAGGGTTTTCAGATATATTCTGGTGATAACTATATATAACAGGAGGAAAGAAATGGGCGGAGAAAATACAGAATACGGAGCGGATCAAATCCAGATTCTGGAAGGTTTGGAAGCCGTACGAAAGAGACCAGGTATGTATATCGGAAGTACATCCAGCAGAGGTCTTCATCATCTGGTTTATGAGATCGTAGACAATGCAGTTGACGAAGCACTTGCTGGATTTTGTACGGAGATTCAGGTAGTTATTAATCCGGATAATTCTATCACAGTCGTAGATAACGGACGTGGTATTCCGGTAGGTATCAATCATAAAGCAGGAATTCCTGCTGTCGAAGTAGTATTCACCATTCTTCATGCCGGTGGTAAGTTCGGCGGTGGAGGGTACAAGGTTTCAGGTGGTCTTCATGGAGTAGGTGCATCTGTAGTAAACGCACTTTCTACCTGGCTGGAAGTAAAAATTTACCATGAAGGTAAAATTTATCAGCAGCGTTATGAGCGTGGTAAAACAATGTATCCTTTGAAAGTTGTAGGAGATTGTGAGCCGGATAAATCAGGAACGACTGTTGTATTCCTGCCGGATAAAGAAATCTTTGAGGAAACAGTATATGACTACGATATCCTGAAACAGCGTCTGAGAGAGATGGCGTTTTTGACAAAAGGACTGAGAATCTGTCTGAAAGATACCAGAGAAGGAATGGAAAGAGAGAAAGTTTTCCATTACGAAGGTGGTATCCGTGAGTTTGTAAGCTATCTTAACAGAAGTAAAGAGGCACTGTATCCGGAGATTATTTACTGTGAAGGGCAGCAGAACGGTGTATCTGTAGAAGTTGCCATGCAGCACAATGACTCTTATACCGAGAACTGCTATGGATTTGTAAATAACATTAATACACCTGAGGGCGGTACTCATATTGTAGGTTTCAGAAATGCTCTGACTAAAACGTTCAATGATTATGCAAGAAAGAATAAATTGCTCAAAGACAGCGAACCGAACTTGAGTGGTGATGACATCCGAGAGGGTCTGACTGCTATTGTCAGTGTTAAGATTGAGAATCCTCAGTTTGAGGGACAGACAAAACAGAAACTTGGAAACAGCGAAGCAAGAGGTGCTGTTGACAGCGTGGTAAGCAGACAGCTTGAAATCTTTCTTGAACAGAATCCGACAGTAGCGAAAGCTACCGTAGAGAAATCTGTCCTTGCACAGAGAGCACGTGAGGCTGCACGTAAGGCTCGTGATCTCACCAGAAGAAAATCAGCACTTGATAATATGTCACTTCCTGGAAAACTTGCTGACTGTTCAGACAAGAATCCGGAGAACTGCGAAATTTACATCGTAGAGGGAGATTCCGCCGGTGGTTCTGCAAAGACAGCCAGAAATCGTGTAACACAGGCGATTCTTCCACTGAGAGGTAAGATCCTGAATGTAGAGAAAGCACGTCTGGACAAGATTTATGCAAATGCTGAGATTAAAGCAATGATCACAGCTTTTGGAACAGGTATCCATGATGACTTTGATATCAGTAAGCTTAGATATCACAAGATCATTATCATGACTGATGCCGATGTCGATGGTGCACATATCGCGACTTTACTGCTGACTTTCCTGTATCGTTTTATGCCGGAACTTATCAAACAGGGCTATGTATACCTTGCTCAGCCACCGTTATATAAGATTGAAAAGAACAAGAAAGTATGGTATGCATACGATGATGATGAGCTGAATCAGATTCTGACAGATATCGGTCGTGACGGAAATAACAAGATTCAGCGATACAAAGGTCTTGGAGAGATGGATGCAGACCAGCTTTGGGAGACAACTATGGATCCGGAGAAGAGAATTCTTCTCAAGGTTACCATGGATGAAGCAGCAACTTCTGAGATAGACCTGACATTTACTACACTGATGGGTGACAAAGTAGAGCCAAGACGTGAATTTATTGAAGAGAATGCAAGATTTGTAAAGAATCTGGATATCTGATAATAGGGAGAATAGATAAATGGAAGATAATATTTTTGACAAAGTCCACGAGGTGGATCTGGAAAAGACCATGAAGGACTCTTACATTGACTATGCAATGAGCGTTATCGCTTCCAGAGCATTGCCGGATGTAAGAGATGGTCTGAAACCGGTTCAGCGTCGTGTATTGTATTCCATGATAGAGTTGAATAATGGTCCTGACAAGCCACATCGTAAATGTGCGCGTATTGTCGGTGATACAATGGGTAAATATCACCCACATGGTGACAGTTCTATTTATGGTGCACTTGTAAATATGGCACAGGAATGGTCTACCAGATATCCGCTGGTAGACGGACATGGAAACTTTGGTTCTGTAGACGGTGACGGGGCAGCAGCCATGCGATACACAGAGGCACGTCTGAGCAAGATTTCCATGGAAATGCTGGCAGATATCAACAAAGATACAGTTGATTTCCAGCCAAACTTCGATGAGACAGAGAGAGAGCCTGTTGTTCTGCCATCCCGTTATCCAAATCTTCTGGTAAACGGAACTTCCGGTATTGCGGTAGGTATGGCAACCAATATTCCACCTCATAATCTGAGAGAAGTTATAGATGCTGTTGTCAAAATCATTGATAACACGATTGAAGAACAGAGAGAAACCACTATGGAGGAAATCCTGGACATCGTAAAAGGTCCTGATTTCCCAACTGGTGCCACGATTCTTGGCAGAAGAGGAATTGAAGAGGCATACAGAACAGGACGTGGAAAGATCCGTGTACGTGCGGTAACAAATATTGAGACTCTTCCAAACGGAAAATCCAGAATTATCGTTACAGAGCTTCCATACCTCGTAAATAAAGCACGTCTTATCTCAAAAATCGCAGACCTTGTAAGAGATAAAAAGATTGATGGAATCACAGACCTTAACGACCATTCCAGCCGTGAAGGCATGAGAATCTGTATTGATCTGCGAAAAGATGCAAATGCGAACGTAGTTCTGAATTTACTGTACAAGCATACACAGCTGCAGGATACTTTTGGCGTAAATATGCTTTCTCTTATTCCAAATAACGGAAGTCTTGAACCAAAAGTGTTAAACCTGAAGGAAATGCTGGAATACTACCTGGCTCACCAGGAAGATGTAGTGACCAGAAGAACAAAATATGATCTGAATAAGGCAAGAGAACGTGCTCATATCTTAGAGGGTCTGCTGAAAGCTCTTGACAATATTGATGAAGTAATCCGTATTATCAGAGCTTCTCAGAATGTACAGATCGCAAAACAGGAATTAATGGAGCGTTTCGAGCTGACGGATGTTCAGGCTCAGGCAATCGTAGATATGCGTCTGCGTGCTCTGACAGGTCTGGAAAGAGAGAAACTGGAAGCAGAGTATGCTGACTTAATGGAAAAAATCCGCAAATACGAAGCAATTCTTGCTGACAGAAATCTTCTGCTTCGCGTGATTCGTGAAGAAATTCTCGCAATCGCAGAGAAATATGGAGATGAGAGAAAGACTGCCATTGGATTTGACGTATATGATATCTCTACAGAGGATCTGATTCCAAGAGAGAATACAGTGATCACAATGACTAAACTGGGATATATCAAGAGAATGACAGTAGATAATTTCAGAAGTCAGAACAGAGGTGGAAGAGGAATCAAGGGAATGCAGACTCTTGAAGACGATTACATTGAAGAACTTCTGATGACGACCACACATCATTATCTGATGTTCTTCACAAATACAGGACGAGTATACCGTCTGAAAGCATATGAGATTCCTGAGGCAGGACGTACCGCAAGAGGAACAGCAATCATTAATCTTTTACAGCTTATGCCGGGTGAATTTATCACAGCAGTGATCCCAATCCGTAAGTTTGATGAGGGAAGTTATCTGATGATGGCTACAAAGAACGGCCTTGTGAAGAAAACTCCGACTGAGGACTATGCAAATGTCCGTAAGACAGGACTGGCAGCGATTACTTTGCGCGATGATGATGAGCTGATCGAAGTCAAATTAACTGATGATAAGAAAGATATTATTCTTGTTACAAAGAATGGCCAGTGTATCCGCTTCAAAGAGACAGATGTAAGAAGCACCGGAAGGACTTCCATGGGTGTACGAGGCATGAACCTTGATGATGGCGATGAAGTTGTCTCCATGCAGCTGAATTCTCAGGGAGACTGTCTGCTTATCGTATCTGCTAATGGTATGGGTAAACGTACTTCTATGGGTGAATTTACCTGCCAGAATCGTGGCGGAAAAGGTGTGAAGTGTTATAAGATCACAGAGAAAACCGGTGATGTAATTGGTGCGAGAGCTGTAAATGAGGATAACGAAGTAATGCTGATCACGACAGAAGGCATTATTATCAGAATTGCATGCTCCGATATTTCCATTCTTGGAAGAATCACCTCAGGTGTAAAACTGATTAATCTTACAGAGGGTGTAACTGTAGCCAGCGTAGCCAAAGTAAGGGATAAAGAAGAGAAAGACCAGAATACACAGCTGGCAACTGGAGAGGAAATTTCAGAAGCTGTATCAGCTGTAACAGAAGAAACTGATCAGGATGCACAGGGTGAGAACAGAGGAGAAGAGGAATAACCATGAAAAAATGGTATAGATATCTTGTAGCGGGAGTGTTGGTATTACTGACACTCTGCGTGGCAGGATGCGGGGGTGTAAGTCATAAATCACCGGAAAAAGTAACAGAGGAACTGATACAGTCCTATGTTGATGGAAAAGAAAGCAAAGTAAAAGACTGCTATAATCAGAAAGATAATACCGAAGCAGATCTTCAGACAGAAATTACAGCAACGCTCAATTACTTTAAAGCACATAATCCAAAGAAAGTATCTGTTCAGAACTGTGAGATTCTTTCAGAGAATGATAAGTATGCATATGTATATATTACATATAATCTGGTTCTGGAGGATGACCAGGAGTATCCATGTGTAGGGACCTATATGGTAGGTAAACAGGATAAAACATATTATATCATGGCTCCATCTCAGATCACAGATGATATGAGAACTCAGGCTGCGACAGAGTATGCCAAATTTATGAAAACAGATTCATATAAGACATATACAAAAGCATACGAGACATTTATCAAGAAGAATACGGGATATGAAGATAAGATTTCGGAAAAAATAGGATCATAATATATCGAGGACAAAAAATGAAAAGAATATTATTTATGGTATTGAGAAATCTTTTCTTTGTTCCATATGGATGGTTCAAGTTGTGCTGGTATGCGTCACATGTGGACCGCTATACAGAAGAGGAAAGATATAAGCTTCTACAACAGGTAGACCACAGAGCAATACGGGGAGGAAACCTGATCATTGATGCACATGGAGTAGAGAACATACCAAAAAAAAATGGATTTATGTTCTTTCCAAATCATCAGGGATTGTTTGACGTACTTGCAATCATACAAGTATGCCCGGTGCCATTCTCTGTAGTTGCCAAGAAGGAACTTACGGATATTCCGTTTCTGAAACAGGTATTTGCATGCATGAAAGCTTTTATGATCGATCGCGAGGATGTAAAACAGTCTATGCAGGTGATTCTTCAGGTTATCAAAGAAGTAAAGGAAGGACGTAACTATCTGATCTTTGCAGAGGGAACCAGAAGCAAAGATGGAAATCATCCGCAGGAATTTAAAGGCGGGAGCTTTAAAGCTGCAACAAAATCAAAATGTCCGATCGTGCCGGTCGCATTGATCGATTCTTTTAAAGCATTTGATACAGGCTCTGTTAAGAAGCTGACTGTACAGGTGCATTTTCTGGAACCAATATATTATGAAGAATATAAGGATATGAAAACAACAGAAATTGCATCAGAGGTAAAAAGACGTATCGAAGAAACCATAGCCAGATATGCCTGAAATGGCGTATTTATGCTGGAAAATAGTTATGATTCGCTATAGAATCAATGACGAAAAGAAGTTGAAAATAAAAAATATGAAAAAAAACAAAAAAACCTGTTGACAAAACAGGTTTTTTTACATATAATTACAAATGCGCTTCGGGAAGTTCCAAAGTGCATTCGAATTTAATATTGAACTATTAGTTCGGAGTCTGGAGAAGTACTCAAGAGGCCGAAGAGGTGCCCCTGCTAAGGGTATAGGTCGCTAACGCGGCGCGAGGGTTCAAATCCCTCCTTCTCCGCTTTATTTTTTTGAAAAAATGTTTTTTAAAAAAATAAAAAAAGATGTTGACAAACGCTTGAGACTATGATAAAGTAAACAAGCTGTCAACGGACAGCAAATCGGTTGAAAAAAAGATTTGAAAAAACTTAAAAAAGTTCTTGACAAATCAAAAACAACATGATAAAATAAACAAGCTGTCGTAAGACAGACAACCTTGATAACTAAACAGTGAAACACATACGATTCTCGAAAATTCTTTACATTTTTAAGAACGGTTGAATAAACCAAAAACAGTAAAAGCGAGAGATAACTAAGCTAGTTGGTTGTCTTGAGTGAATCAAACATTTTATCAGAGAGTTTGATCCTGGCTCAGGATGAACGCTGGCGGCGTGCTTAACACATGCAAGTCGAACGGGAATCACTTCATTGAGACTTCGGTGGATTTGATTTGATTCTAGTGGCGGACGGGTGAGTAACGCGTGGGTAACCTGCCTTATACAGGGGGATAACAGTCAGAAATGACTGCTAATACCGCATAAGCGCACAGGACCGCATGGTCCGGTGTGAAAAACTCCGGTGGTATAAGATGGACCCGCGTTGGATTAGCTTGTTGGTGGGGTAAC
>SKEX01000102.1_pt1 | contig 103387 bp, 107 predicted proteins | sample 4841451 | NCBI WGS metagenome assembly SKEX01 (sample SAMN11008798, study PRJNA524170) | human gut metagenome | isolation source: fecal sample from pouch patient p38, | place: Israel: Tel-Aviv | reverse complement strand
GGGCCACTGTGCCCGGCTGAGAGATGGAAGATTTAAGAGATTCTAATTTTAGACAAAGATTCCAGAGGAGATGAATGTGGTAATATTATTATCACAATCATTTATAGATATATTTTAAAAAGAGATCTATCATACTTATTCCTCTGATAATTAGAATAATATTAAAATGAATGGTGGTATGATAGATCTTTTTTTACTATGTAATATTTAGCTCATCCATACGGAAATGAACTGTTTAGGATACGCTTGTATTGGGTAGCTCATTCTTTTCCAACCAATAGTTTTTTATATCATATTAAAAATAGAACATTCAGATTGAAAAAGGTGTATGACTTTTCTGGTTGATTTTTATTCTTCATGTCAATAAAGTCTTGCTAATCCCGTATTTTGTCTACAAACAAGCTGTGTTCGTCTCATTGGAAAAATAAGTGATGTCCTATCCTTTATCTTCGTGTCGAAATAGAAAACAGAATAAGTCATGAAGATGAATAAAACTATGTTGCTGGAAGAAGTAGCACTCCGTTCGGGAGTATCAGTAGGTGAATGCGGAGTAGTACTTAAAACCTTAGAAAGAGTTTTAAGTGAGGAGCTCACGCGGAAAATGTATCGTTATGGAGGATGGATATTGTTATTAATTGCTTTATTTGTGTCTGTAGCTGCTTTCGGGCAGACGGCAGAGCGTAAAGGACGTCCGGTGCAGACGATTCGCGGGATTGTAGTAGACGGAGATTCGAAATATCCTATACCGTATGCGACTGTGAAATTGTCAGATAAGGAAGGAGTAGGGACGACAACGGACAGTCTCGGACGTTTCACCCTTCCGCAGGTCCCTGTCGGAAGACATACGGTAGAAGCAGCGTTCATGGGGTATGAACCCGGCATTTTCAGAGAAATATTGGTGACTTCCGCTAAAGAAGTCTATCTGGAAATCCCTCTGAAAGAGAGCGTGAACGAACTGAATGAAGTAGTGATCCGGGCACGGACAAACAAAGAGGAAGCGATGAATAAAATGGCTACCACCGGGGCGCGTATGTTGAGCGTGGAAGAAGCGAGCCGTTACGCAGGCGGGTTTGACGACCCTGCACGTCTGGTTTCCGCTTTTGCCGGAGTGGCACCCAGTGTTTCATCCAATGGCATTTCCATTCATGGCAATGCGCCCCATCTGCTGCAATGGAGACTGGAAGATGTTGAAATCCCCAATCCGAATCATTTTGCCGATATCGCTACGTTGGGCGGAGGAATCCTTTCTTCCCTTAGTTCGCAAGTGCTCGGAAATTCCGATTTCTTCACCGGAGCTTTTCCGGCTGAATATGGAAATGCCGTATCCGGCGTGTTCGATATGAAGCTGCGCAACGGTAACAATCAAAAGAATGAAAACACGATTCTGGTGGGAATCATGGGGATTGATGTTGCTTCCGAAGGCCCGTTGAGCAAGAAGCATAAGGCATCTTATATCTTCAATTACCGTTACTCTACCACCGGACTGCTGAATCTTGACGGAGGGACAATGGATTATCAGGACTTGAACTTCAAGCTGAACTTCCCGACAAGGAAAGCCGGAACATTCTCCGTCTGGGGAACCAGCCTGATAGATAAGTTCAAAAGCGACATGGAACGTGACACAGAGAAATGGGAGTATCTGGGTGACCGTAGCGAATCGAAAGACAAACAGTATATGGCAGCCGGAGGTATCAGCCACCGTTATTTCTTCAATAATGACGCATCATTGAGAACGACCGTTGCCGCCACCTATTCGCAACTGGACGGAGGGGCATCTTTGTTCAATCATGCTTTGGAGTCCACTCCCTATATGGATCTCGAGTCGAAACATACGAACCTGATACTGACGACCACTTTCAACCGTAAATTCAGCAACCGGTTTACCAATAAGACAGGATTTACCTACACCGCTATGTTTTATGATATGAATCTGTCCATTGCTCCTTATGAAGCCCAATCACTGGAAACCGTATCTCAAGGCAACGGCAACACCAGCCTGATTTCCGCCTACAACAGCTCTTCCGTAGGATTGGGCGAACGGTGGACACTGAATGCCGGTATCTACGGGCAGTTGCTGACGTTGAACAACAAATGGTCTGTCGAACCCCGTGTGGGACTGAAATGGCAGACTGCTCCGAAAGCTACCTTTGCGCTTGCTTACGGTATGTACAGCCGCATGGAGAAAATGGATGTCTATTTCGTGAAAATGAAAGGGACGGAAAATAAGTCCGTCAACAAAGACTTGGATTTTACTAAGGCACAGCACCTCATGTTGTCCTTCGGTTACAAGATTTCCGACCGCATGAATCTGAAAATAGAACCTTATATCCAGTTCCTTCACGACGTACCTGTAATGGCAGACAGTTCGTACTCCGTACTCAACCGCTCCGACTTCTACGTAGAAGATGCATTGGTCAATAAAGGAAGAGGGCGTAATGTGGGAATTGACATCACCCTTGAACGTTTTTTGGAGAAAGGACTTTATTACATGATTTCGGGCTCTTGGTTCGACTCCCGTTACCGCGGTGGAGACGGTGTATGGTATAACACGAAGTTCAACCGTAATTATGTCATCAACGGACTGATTGGCAAGGAATGGATGCTGGGACGCAACAAGCAGAATATCCTTAGTGTCAACCTGAAACTGACTCTGCAAGGAGGCGACCGCTATTCTCCTTTCGATAGGGAAGCAACGATGAATCATCCGGACAAGGAAGTGCAGTATGATGAAACGAAAGCATTCTCCAAACAGTATTCGCCCATGTTTATCGGTAATTATACAGTCAGTTATCGCATTAACAAACGGAAAGTATCTCATGAATTTGCCGTGAAGGGACTAAACTTTACCGGAGCAAAAGAACACTACGGGCATGAATATAATGTGAAAACCGGGAAAATAGATGCGACTGATGGTTCTACGGTATTGACAAATGTGAGTTATAAACTTGAATTCTAACTGGAAAAGTTCTATCTTCGTCTTTTAAATATAAAATGAATGATAACTGAAACTGCTACGGCAAGTAAAGAATCCACCTTATTGTACCGATTTCTCACAAGCCCGGAGCTTCGATGGGGGCGTTATCTGCTGCTTATTGCCATATTAAGTGTGATTTCCTTAAATCAGGTCTTTATTATTTTTATAGACTACCGGGAGGTATTGGGGGGATGGGTTTATGTGTTTACCTTTTTGTACCTGCTCGCCTATCTTGCCGTGATCTATCTGAATCTTTTTCACTTATTTCCGCAATATTTGCTGAAAAGACGTTATCTGGTTTATCTGTCACTGCTCTCTGCGGCCATGATAGCCGCACTCGTAATGCAGATGGTAACGGAATATACTGTTTTCTCAAATTGGCCGGAGCTTCAGGTGCGGAAATATTACTTCTCGCTACCTATGATAATGGATTATATTTCTTCCTTCTTGCTGACCACGCTCTGCATGATAGGAGGGGCGGTGACGTTGCTTTTGAAAGAGTGGATGGTAGATCATCAGCGTGTCTCGCAAATGGAAAAAGCCCATGTGCTGTCGGAAGTGGAGCAGTTGAAGGAACAGGTGAGTCCCGAACTCCTTTTCAAGACACTGCATCGTGCGGGACAACTCACGCAGGACGATCCGGAAACAGCCTCGAAGATATTGATGAAATTAAGCCAGTTGCTCCGTTATCAACTTTATGATTGCAGTAGGGCCAAAGTTTTGCTTGGCAGTGAAATTACTTTCCTTACCAACTACCTGACATTGGAACAGAATTTTCAGCCCCGGTTCAGCTACTTGTTTACTTCGGAAGGAGACGTGAACCGGATGTTGGTTCCGCCCTTGCTTTTCGTTCCTTTTGTGAAACATATAGTGGAGCAGATAAGTGAACAGCAGGTATCGGCTCCTGTTTCTTTGAATATCCATCTGAAAGCGGAACAGGGCACGATATGGTTTACTTGCCTTTGTCCGGAAGTCAATCTGTCGGCGGATAAAGGGCTGGAACGAATCAGACAGAGATTGAACTTGCTGTATGGCAATCGTTACGGGCTATTATTGACGGAATGTAGTATACAACTGGAACTGAAAGGAGGCGAATGATGGGATGGAAAGAAGATGATAAAGGCAGGACGGGCAGAAACCGGAATGATAAAAGCATAAAAGAGTTGACAGTCCCCTCTTTTCTGTTGAGTCCTCATTACAGGATATACAGGCATTTGCTGTTACAGGCGGTGCTCTTGTTGATTGCCATCAATGTTTTTGGGTATGAGCCTTTGCAGGGTGTTTCCCTCTGGCGTCGTTTGGGAGGATGCTTTGTGTATTTTGCATCAATGAACATAGTGATATATGTCAATTTATATTTATTGGTTCCCTGTCTTTTGCTGAAGAATCGTTGGGGGAGGTATGTGCTGGCGGCTTTAGCTACAAATATAGCAGTGATTATCTTTCTTTCGGTTACTCAAGGATTGCTTTTCGAGGTGATTCTGCCGGGTAATCCTGATCCGTATACAACTGCTATCAATGTGATTTCCGGGTTGCTCACTATCGGATTTCTCACGGCAGGTTCCACGACAATATCTCTGTTTACCCATTGGCTTCGCTACAATCTGCGCATTGACGAACTCGAGTCCACTACTTTGCAATCCGAACTGACATTTCTCAAGAATCAAATCAATCCGCATTTCCTTTTCAATATGCTGAATAATGCCAATGTCCTGATAAAGAAAAGTCCGGAAGAAGCTTCCAAAGTACTTTTCAAACTGGAAGATTTGCTACGGTATCAGATTAATGACAGTTCGCGTGAAAGAGTTTCGTTGGCTTCGGATATCCGTTTCCTGAATGACTATCTGAATTTGGAAAAGATACGCCGTGACAATTTCCAGTTTATGTTGAGGCAGGAGGGAGAAGTGGATTCCATTTGGATTCAGCCTTTATTATTCATTCCTTTTGTGGAAAATGCGGTGAAACATAGTTTTGATAGTGAGCATTCTTCGTATGTCCATGTCTTTTTTAAGGTGGATGCTCACCGGTTGGAATTCCGGTGTGAGAATTCTAAACCGGCTGTTGCAGTCCGGCAGGGTAAAGTCGGTGGAATCGGACTTGCCAATATTCAGCGTAGGTTAGGATTACTGTATCCTGAACATTATAAGTTGGAACAAAAAGAAGATGAAAATCTCTATTCTGTAATTTTAAGTATAACATTATGAATTGTATCATTGTAGATGATGAACCCTTGGCACGTGAGGCCATGAAGTTATTGATAGACGAACTCGATAGCCTCCAGTTGATAGGCAGTTTTAACAGTGCTGCAACTGCTTCCGACTTTATGGAGCAACAGGCAGTCGATCTGGTTTTTCTGGATATTCAGATGCCCGGGATTACAGGAATAGAGTTTGCCCGTACGATTTCCAAAAAGACACTGGTTATTTTCACCACAGCTTATACAGAATATGCGTTGGATAGCTATGAAGTAGATGCAATCGACTATCTGATCAAGCCTGTCGAAGCGGAACGTTTTCAAAAGGCAGTGGATAAAGCGTTATCCTACCATTCTCTATTATTGAAAGAAGAGAAAGAAGCTATCGAAACGATTGTTGCCGCTGAATATTTCTTCGTAAAGGCAGAACGCCGGTATTTCAAAGTGAATTTCTCCGATATTCTTTTTATTGAGGGATTGAAAGATTACGTCATTCTTCAACTGAACGACCAGCGTATCATTACTCGCATGAGTCTGAAAGCTATATTCGATTTATTACCCAAATCTGTTTTTTTGCGGGTGAATAAATCCTATATAGTCAATACCGATCACATCGAATCATTTGACAATAATGATATATTTATAAAATCGTATGAAATTGCTATTGGTAATAGTTACCGGGACGACTTTTTTGAGGGTTTTGTAATGAAACAAAGATTGTGATTTTTCATTTTTGTTTGGTTACATAATTTTCAAATGGTATATTTGTAACCAAAATAAAGAATACGTGATTGGCACAACAGACTATATTAGTATTAAGTTAACTGATGAGACGCAGTTTCGTTCTATATTCGACAAATATTACATATCTCTATGTATGTTTGCTAATCAGTATGTCGAAAATGATGCATTAGCGGCTGATATTGTTCAGGAGTGCTTTGTGAAGTTGTGGCAGTTGCGCGATGATTTCATGTATGTGCATCAGATTAAATCATTCCTCTATACGTCAGTACGCAATAAATCTTTGAATGAATTGGAGCATACCAAGGTAATGAACGAGTATGCACAGAAAGTTTTGGAAATGAGTAAAGATTCTTTTTTTCAAGACAAGGTCATAGCAGAAGAAAGTTACCGGATATTGGTGGAGGCCATTGAAAAACTGCCACCACAAATGAAAAGCATTATGCAACTGGCGCTTGAAGGAAAAAGCAATCCGGAAATTGCTGAAACACTGAATATTTCCGGCGAAACGGTACACTCCCAGAAAAAGATTGCCTACCGTAAATTACGTGTATATTTGAAAGACTATTATTACTTGGTTTTTTACTTTTTATAGTTTCTTTTTAAAAAAAACATTTTCAATACACCCTGATTTTCAATTCACCTGTTTTAGTATAAACAACGATTAAAACATGTGAATTATGATAAACCAACATTTCTATATTGCAAAACTCATTGCCAGATACTTATCTGATGAAATTGGGGAAGAGGAACAGGCGGTATTGACCCGGTGGAGAAATGAATCACCCGAAAACGAACGCCTTTTTCAGGAAATCTGCAAAGAAGAGAACATAAAGCAGAATATGCAGAAGCGGCAAACTTTCCATGCAGAGGACGGATGGGAGGGAGTGCAAAGAAAAATCCAACGCCATCGGTTCAGAAACCGGATATTGAATATATGTAAATATGCTGCCATTTTCATCTTTCCGGTGGCTATTGCTACTGTTGCAATATATAAGAGCGGTAATGAACCCCAGCCGTTATCTCAAGCAACGGAGCAAATTGTTCCGGGTGGTAAGAAAGCCGTTCTTATTCTGGATAATGGAGAAGCAATTGATTTGAAGTCCACCTCCGGTGTGGAATTGAAAGAAAAAGACGGTACAGTCATTCAGGTGGATTCTATAGCATTGAATTATCAGCAGGCTCCCGCCCGGACATCCGAGAAACTTGCATATAATAAGGTAAATGTTCCTCGTGGTGGTGAATATCAGCTGACGTTGAGCGATGGAAGTAAAGTACAGTTGAATTCCATGAGTTCCATTCGGTTCCCTGTTCAGTTTGCACAGGATCGCCGTTTGGTAGAACTGGAAGGAGAGGCCTATTTTGAAGTAAGCAAAACCGGACAGCCTTTTATCGTGCAAACCAAAGGGATGAAAATAGAAGTATTAGGAACTACTTTTAATATATCAGCTTACCCAAACGAAGAATATCAGACTACACTTGTCAGCGGTTCTGTAAAAGTACAGACTGAAAATGGAAGTAACCGGATTTTGAAACCATCGGAACAGGCTTGTATTACTCCGGGCAGCAACCGGATCAATGTACGCAATGTAGATACTGCATTTTATACTTCATGGATACATGGAAAGATCAATTTCAAAGATCAGCGGTTGGACGACATCATGAAAACTCTTGCCAGATGGTATGATATGGATGTAGTCTATGAGAATGAGGTGACCAAGGAGTTACGCTTCGGTTGCTATGTTAACCGCTATAATGAGATTACCCCATTGGTGAAATTGTTGGAGCAAACGGGTAGAGTAACTGTCACAGTAGAAGGAAAAACTATCAAAATATTCACTAATCATTAATCCCTGTTTTATGGAAAAACTACGTAATGTTGCCAGATTTGGGAAATATGGAAAACGTCTTTGTATGATGTTCCTTTTTCTCTGTATTACGACTTCAGGGCTGATGCGCGCATCTGTATTCGCACAGACCACGGTTACAGCCAAATTCAGAAATGTAACACTGAATGAGGTTCTTTGGGAAATTCAGAAACAAACGGACTTTACCTTTATCTACAGCACAAATGATGCGAAGAAAGTCAGAGTGGAAAATCTGGATGTGAAGAATGAGCTGATTTCTGAAGTGCTAAACAAATGCCTGCGAAATAGCGGACTGACTTATACAGTTCATGATGGAGTAATTGCCATCCGTAAGGCTGAACCCGTTAGGACGGAAACTGTTGCACGTGAGAAATATACGATTACAGGGAAAGTAATTGAAGATAGTGGAGAGCCGATAATCGGAGCTAATGTCATCGTGAAAGGTACAACTAACGGTATGATGACTGATATGGACGGTAATTTTCATCTGGAAGTTACAGACAAGAAAGTGACTCTGATGGTTTCTTATATCGGTTATACGTCACAGGAAGTCGTTGCAACTCCCGGCAAGCCGATGAGTATAATCCTGAAAGTGGATAATAACCTGTTGGACGAAGTGATTGTAACGGGATATGGTACTTTCAAGAAATCGGCTTATGCAGGTTCTGCCAGTATCGTAAAGACAGATGCTGTGAAAGATGTGCCTAATGTATCTTTCCAACAGATGTTGGAGGGTGCGGCTCCCGGTGTCAGCGTGAATACCGGTTCGGGTATACCGGGTTCGTCAACGTCCATCCGTATCCGTGGTATGGGGTCGTTCAATGCCTCCAATTCTCCGCTGTATGTGGTGGATGGTATTCCCGTATTGTCAGGTAATATTGGTGCATCCGGTAGTGATTCCGGTTTGGATGTAATGTCTACCTTGAATACATCGGATATTGAGAGCATCACTGTTATCAAGGATGCCGCTGCTGCTTCACTTTATGGTTCGCGTGCAGCGAATGGTGTTGTCATTATTACCACGAAACAAGGAAAAGCAGGTAAACCGGTCTTTAAATTGAAATCGGATTGGGGCTTCTCTAATTTTGCCATGCCTTTCCGCGAATTGATGGGCGGACAGGAACGTCGTAACCTGATTCACGAGGGGCTTCGGAATTATGCTTTAACTTATAGCGGTAAGACCGATGATGAGGTAGGACTTCATCAGGGAATGACCGAGAATGAAGCATGGGCTTATGCCGATTCGAATATTGACCAGTATGCACCGATTCCTTGGTGTGGTTTTGTGAACTGGGATGATTATTTGTTCCGTAATGGTAGCCACCAGAATTACGAGTTTTCAGCTTCCGGCGGACAGGAAAAGATTAAATACTATACGTCCATTGGTTATATGAAGCAGGATGGTGTTACGATAAACTCCGGTCTGGAACGTATTTCTGCACGTTTGAATGTAGACTATCAGATGGCTAAATGGATGAATATCGGTGCAAAGATACAGTTCTCCAAAGTGAATCAGGATACTTATTCGGAGGGTACATCGTATACTTCTCCAATTTACGGTACGCGTAATGGAGCCACACCGTCTGACCCTATATGGAATGAAGACGGCACTTGGAACCGTGCATTAATCAAATTGGATGACCGTAACCCGATGTTATCAAATTCTTATAATTTTAAGAGAGAATATGCGACTCGATCTTTCAATACTGTATATGCATCATTCGATATTTGGAAAGGAATCAAGTTTGCGTCTACATTCAGCTATGATTTTGTGATGAATAAGTCTCGTGCATGGAAAGATCCGCGCACCAGTGACGGTGACGATGATAACGGACGTTTCAGCAAGGATTACAATGATATTACCAATATGACATGGTCTAATATCCTGACTTATCAGACAAAGATCAAGAAAAAACATAATCTGGACCTTTTGGCTGGTTATGAAATCAACAGTAAGGAGTCGGATGGGCTGGGAACTACTATCTCTAATTTTGCACGCTGGGATAAACCGGAAGTGAACAATGGTGTAGTGTATCAGAGTATGGGAGGTTCTAACAGTACGACGCGTATTGTTTCTTATATCACACGTGCCAACTATGACTATGACAACAAATACTATCTGGGAGCGAGTTGGAGAACAGACGGAAGTTCGCGATTGGCAAGAGAGAATCGTTGGGGAAATTTCTGGTCATTGTCCGGTGCATGGAGAGTGAGTAGCGAGAGTTTTATGAAACCTCTTCAGAACTGGTTAAGTGACCTGAAACTTAGAGTCTCTTACGGTGTGAACGGAACATTGCCGTCTTCTTATTATGGCTATATGGGATTGAGCAGTCTGACCAGTAATTATAATGACAATCCGGGTATCACGCAGTCGCAACTGGAAAACAAGGAACTGACTTGGGAAACCAACTACAACTTCAACTCCGGTATCGACTTGGGATTCTTCGACAACAGGCTGAATGTTACATTTGAATATTATGTCCGTACAACGAAAAACCTGCTTTACAGCCGTCCATTATCTCTTGCAACAGGTTTCTCCAGTTATCTTGCCAATATTGGTAAATTACAAAACAAGGGATATGAATTGGAAATTCGTTCAACTAATATCGAGACAAAAGATTTTCGTTGGAGCACCAGTTTGAATCTGGGACATAATGCCAATAAAATCCTGAAGTTGGACGGAGATTTGAAACAAGTAACCAGCGGGACATCTATTCATAAGGTCGGTTTGCCCTATTCTACCTATTACATGATTGAATTTGCAGGCATCGACCCGGCAGACGGCGAACCGATGTTTTATAAGAATACGACGGATGAAAATGGAAACCTGAACAAAGAAACTACTAAAGATCCTCGTAGTGCGGAAAAAGTGATACTGCAATGTGCCGATCCTACTATCACCGGTGGACTGGGTAACAGCATCTCTTATAAGTGGTTTGATCTGAATTTTAACGTGAATTTCTCTTTTGGAGCATGGAACTATGACGGCTCGGCAAGCAAACTGGAACATGGTGGCAACGGAACACTGAACATTCCTATTTATTACCGGAAACGCTGGCAGAAGGAGGGCGATGAAACTAACATTGAACGTTTTGTGATCGGTAGATCTATATCAATGACAGACTATGCTACGACACGCCGTTTATATAGTGGAGATTATGTTCGTCTGAAGAATCTGACTTTCGGCTTTACACTGCCGAAGACATGGACCCGGAAAGTGGGTATAGACAATATACGTCTGTATGCATCGGGCAATAACCTGCTAACTTGGGCGGCATACGATTATATTGACCCCGAATCGGGTTCATCACCTAGTTGGGATACTCCTCCGATGAGAACCTATACATTCGGTTTGGAAGTGAAATTCTAAGTGCATTAATCTATAAATGAATAAGTATGAAAAAGATAAAATATATAGCTTTAGGTGTCTTTGCAACCTTATTGAGTAGTTGCGGAAATGACTGGTTAGATTTGCAATCTTCCACAGCTATAGAAACCGACGGTTCATTGACCGAATTAAGGGATTTTGAATTTGTGCTGAACGGTGCATACAGCAGTATGCAGTCATCCAGTTATTATGGAGCGGATATGTTCTGCTATGGTGATTTGAGGGGAGATGACATGAAATCTTATAAGTCTTCCAGCACCAATGTCAGTTTCTATACATTCAAGTATAATAAGACGAATGGACCTAGTGGCTTCTGGGGAATGTACTACGGTATTGGTAAGAACCTGAACATTTTATTCAGGGATATTGAAAAGATAAAGCTTGTTCCCGATCGGGAAATTACAACTCCGAAACTGGAGAAACTGACAGAGCAGGAGTATTATAATGATTTGAAAGGAGAGGCTTTGGCAATACGTGCTTTGTTGCTGTTCGATATGACACGTATTTACGGGTATCCTTATCTGAAAGATAACGGGGCATCATTGGCTGTGCCCATCATTGATAAAGTGGTAGAAGATAAGAATATCAAACCTTCCCGCAATACGACTGCCCAATGTTATAAGGCCATCACAGACGACCTGACAGATGCGGTGAAACTGCTTCGTCCGGTAAAGAAAGAGGGTAAAATCAATAAATGGGCGGCTATGACATTATTGAGCCGGGTTTACCTCTACATGGGTAATGACGGTGAGGCGTATAATGTGGCTGCTGAAGCTGTCAAAGGTGCGGAAAAACAAGGCTATAAGTTGTGGACCAATGATGAATATGCTGAGATATGGGCTACTCCGTTCAATAGTGAACTGTTGTTCGAAATTGTGAATCTGACAACTGATAGTCCGGGAAAATCATCCATCGGTTATCTTAGCACGAAATATAATCTGATAGCTACCGAAAAGTATTGGAAAAACTACATGAAAGATAATTCCGATGATGTCCGTAGTCAGATGGTTTCTACGGCAAGTAGCAGTAAACCTTATTGTTTGAAATATCCGGCACAAGGTTCTAAATCGTATGAAGATGCCAATATCCCGGTTTTCCGTTTGTCGGAACTCTATCTGAATGCGGCTGAAGCTGCGGTTAAGAAGAATGATATACCTAATACGCGCAAGTATCTGAAACCGATTTATGCACGTACGGGCAAGGACCTGGATGCTGTGGCGGACGAAGACATAAATTTGGATCTGGTGCTTGAACAGCGTCGCATTGAATTCTGGGGCGAGGGACAACGTTTCTTTGATCTGCTTAGAAACAACAAGAAAGTGATACGTGAAGACTATTTGAGCGAAGTTCCCAATGAAGCAGTTGAGTTTGATTGGAGTTATTATAAAATCGTTCTTCCTGTTCCTAACCACGAAATGGAGTACAATGAGAATATGGTTCAGAATCCGGAATATGAATTGCATTAATTAACGCATTAACGTATAGAAATTATGAAAAAGATATATAGCATCTATTTCCTTTTGGGTTTGTTCATCACGGCCTTTTATTCGTGCGGGGAAGATCTGACTCCCGTGGGACCGGATATAGCTGAAATCACTCATTTCCGTAATGATGGTCCTTACCTTTTCTATGAAAACGGTAAACTTAAAATTCTGGAAGTGACTAAAGATAATGCATTGAACATTCGTGAAGAGTCCGGATTACCGGCCGGATTGAAACTGGATGTGTATTCGGATGATAATCAACTCCTTTTTCAGGTACCCATTAATAAGATTGAGAATTTTGAACGTCCGGCATGGGAAGACCGTACAGAGTATGCTAAAACATTTGCCGTATCCGACCTTCACGGGCGTTTCGACTTGTTTGCCGCTATTCTGAAAACAGGGGAAGTGATTAATGATAAATATGAATGGATATATGGCAGTAACCATTTGGTGATTGATGGTGATATTTTCGATCGTGGGGCAGACGTGCTTCCTATTTTATGGCTCATATACAAATTGGAATTTGAGGCGAAAGCCGTTGGTGGCAGAGTGACAACCATCTTGGGGGATCACGAAGAAATGATAATGCGTGATAATCTGAAATATACGTATGCCAAGTACAACACTCTTTCGCAAAGAGCGATGAACATGACCTATGGAAAGATGTGGGGACTGACGAATGTGATGGGTAACTGGCTGCGTTCTAAAAACACCATTCAGATTGTAGGTGAAAACCTTTATGTTCATGCAGGATTGAGTAAGGCGTTTATGGAACGCGAAGAGACGATTCCCGAAATCAATGAACTGGTGAGCAAGAGCATTTACCTTTCAAAAGAGGAACGGAAAAAACAATATCCGGAGATTGCCGATTTCCTTTATAGTGATAGTTATAACGGTCCGTTGTGGTATCGCGGAATGGTTAAGACTGGCAGTGAGTACAGTCCGATAAAAGAAGCGGATGTAGATAAACTTCTGGCTCAATATGATGTCAAACGTATTATTATCGGTCATACGGAAAATAGTCGTGTGAAGTATACCTATGATAAAAAGGTATATGATATTTGTGTCAATCATCCCAAGGCTTTTGAAAAAGAAACTCGTGCCGTAGTTATTGAAGGGGATGATATTAAAGCCATCAATGACGAAGGAGAATTAGTAACGATTAAAAAATAAACTTCAAGAAAGAAAAGAATATGAGCACTCGTTTTTTGAGATTATTTCTTTCCACTCTTGTTCTCGTTTTAATAAGTTCCGGCATTCAGGCCGGAACTTATCATTCAGGAGATAAGAAGAAAGAGAAAAAAGAGAAATTGTCTGGTGACGGACCCTATATACTCTATCAGGCAGACGGTAGTACACGGGTTATTAATGTCAATAAGAAAGGACGGATTACAGATAAGACTTATGCGACATTACCTAAAGATTTCAGTTTCCGTGTGACGGATCATGAGGGACGGTATCCGTTTGATGTAAAACTCCATCCATTAAAAAGACCGGAGTGGCAATATACCCGTCCGGAAAAAGTTTTTGTGATGTCCGATCCTCATGGGCGGCTGGATTGTGTGATTAGTCTGTTGCAAGGAAACGGAGTGATTAATGATAACTATCAATGGAATTTCGGTAGCAATCATTTGGTGATTATCGGAGATATTTTTGACCGTGGCAAGGATGTACTGCAGATCTTTTGGCTGTTCTATAAATTGGAAGACGAAGCGGCTAAAGCAGGAGGTCATGTCTCTTTCCTTTTGGGAAACCATGAGGCTCTGGTGTTGTCCAACGATCTTCGCTATACAAAAGATAAATATAAATTGCTGGCAGAAAAACTGGGAGTGGAATATCCTTCATTATTCGGCACAAATACCGAATTGGGGCGTTGGCTTGCAACACGTAATACAATGCAAATCATTGGAACCGATTTATATGTACATGCCGGATTAGGAAAATTATTCTATGATAAGGACTTGAATATCCCCACTGTAAATGAGGAAATGAGCCGGGCACTTTTCATGAGCAAAAAAGAGCGTAAGGCACTTTCTCCATTGACTGATTTTCTGTATGGCAATGACGGTCCGATCTGGTATCGCGGCCTGGTGAGAGAAGATCCCAAGTATAAACCGTTGGTACAGGACTCTTTACAAATGATGTTGGATCGTTATATGGTAAAACACATCCTTGTGGGGCACACTATCTTCAAGGATATTTCAACCTTTTATAATGGTAAAGTCATCGCTGTCAATGTTGACAATAAGGAGAATCGGAAGAAAAAACGTGGACGGGCTGTATTGATAGACAATGGGGTTTATTACGTTGTTGGTGACGACGGTGTTCAGAGAAAACTATAATGAGCCTAATTAGAACTAGCCCTCTATCCATCTTCAAAAGACGAATAGAGGGCAGTCACCATGACGAGAAAAAAGTCGAAGTCTATTACTTTGCTTCGTTATTTTGTTTCAGAAGAAATTCATCAATTGCTTTTTTAAGCTGGTCTTTGGGCATGGCTCCCTGCATGATTCTAGGTTCCTCTTTCATCGGAATCATCAATAGGGTAGGGATGCTGCGGATACCGAATGCCGCTGCCAGATCTTGTTCTTTGTCCACATCAATCTGATAGATATCTACTTTACCGCTATATTCTTTACTCAGTTCTTCCAGAATCGGGTGCATCACCTTACATGGACCACACCAGGTAGCATAGAAGTCTACGATCGCAGGACGGCTGCCCTCAAATTTCCAATCGTTCGGATTGGCTTCATAATTATATACTTTCTTTAAAAAATCTGCTTTATTTAATGCTACTACTTCCATTTTATTGTCCTCCTTAGTTGATTCATTACTCTTTTTATTTTCTCCGCTGTTGCCTGCGCAAGCTGTGGTTGCCAATACAACGGCAAAAGCACTCAATAAACCTTTCATTAGTTTCATATACTATTCTTTCTTTTTGTTTTCTCTGTTGCAAAGATAGGGGATATAAAGGGAGTAAAAAATAGCAATTTGACAGAAACTCTTGGCAAAACTTCCCTCGGATAGTTACTGAACGCTAAAATTTGTCTATTATTCTTTGGAGGAAATAAAAATAAGCACTACTTTTGCCGCGATAAAATGAGTATTCACCCTTTAAAAACAGATGGAAAGGGTATTAATTATGTTGGAGCTATAATATTTTCAAATTAGGACTAAGTTGTCTCGTCGGGAGGATGAGGCTTTGCAACTTATTGTTTTTACACTGAACCTATGGTTCTTATATTGACCGCAATTCTACAAATAAGCGGCAATCGTTGATTAGTCCTGCAATCACTTTTTATATTTTAAATTAATCACTTCAATGCGATGGTGGGGTATTTCATATCCATATCCAAAGCATTGGTATCACGTGTATTGCATTGTTGTCTGCCGGTGAGGCCGACAGGGAATGCTGTATGCGAACGAAAAAAGAGTATGGGAATACGATTAAAAGATTTAAGCAAACTGGGATACCGGGATAATGTTGCCCGTAGTCTGGTAGTGAACATTGTGAGCAAACATTGCAAATACGACACTAAAGAACAGATTGAAATGACATTGAGCGATATACTCGAGCATCCCGAATCTTACAAAAATAATGAAATTTGGAATAAGCTGGCCGAACGCCTTTCGCCTACTATCATAGCGAAAGAGTTTATAGCTTATGATTTATTGGATGAGCCGCTGATGTATAAAACCTATGGAGGTAAATTTATCGAAACGCTTGCCAAACAACAGATGAACCTGGCTATGCGCTTACCTGTAACGGTGGCCGGAGCATTGATGCCTGACGCTCATGCTGGATACGGGTTACCTATCGGTGGAGTGCTTGCTACGGATAATGTAGTGATTCCGTATGCCGTAGGTGTTGATATCGGTTGTCGGATGAGCCTGACGATATTTGATGCCAGCGCCGACTTCCTGAAACGATATACCTATCAGATGAAAGAAGCCTTGAAAGATTTCACCCATTTCGGTATGGATGGCGGATTGGTTTTGAATTTGGCGAAAGCATTAGGGTTGAAGCCGCTCGCTAATGTCAACAACCATCATAACTTCGCTTGGAGAGAGGAAATAGCACCGGGGCGTATGGCAATCGTGCATCGCAAAGGAGCTACTCCGGCACAGAAAGGACAAGCGGGATTGATTCCCGGTAGCATGGCTACTGCAGGTTATCTGGTTTGTGGCAAAGGGATGGAAGCTGCTTTAAATTCGGCTTCTCATGGAGCCGGCAGGGCGATGTCCCGCCAGAAGGCAAAAGATAGTTTTACGCAATCGTCTTTGAAGAAACTACTGTCGCAGGCGGGAGTGACTTTGATTGGTGGGAGCGTGGAAGAAATGCCGTTGGCATATAAGGATATTGACAGAGTGATGTATACGCAGGAAACGCTGGTGGAAGTGCAGGGTAAATTTATGCCTCGCATCGTTCGAATGAATAAGGAGTGATACGATGAAAGAAATTAGTATTTAATTAAAAAAAGAAAGAAATGATATCAGAGAAATATGGTCGCACTTATCACTATCCGTTCTCTCCCGGAACGACTAGTGACGATCGGATTAACCATACGTATTGGGAGGACATCCAACGGATTCGGACATTGGTGCATACCGAGAAGTTGGATGGAGAGAATAATTGTTTAAGTCAGTGGGGCGTCTTTGCCCGTTCGCATGCGGCTCCCACTACTTCACCTTGGACGAGGCAACTGCGTGAGCGTTGGGAATTGATAAAGAATGATTTGGGTGATATAGAAATCTTTGGAGAGAATCTATATGCCGTACATTCCATAGAATATCAGCGATTAGAAACGCATTTTTATGTCTTTGCAGTCCGTTGTATGGATCAGTGGCTGTCATGGGAAGAAGTAAAGTTTTATGCAGCTTTATTCGACTTTCCTACTGTTCCGGAGTTGAAGATAGAGTCTGTTTCCGGTTTGACACCGGAACTATTAAAACAGGAAATCATCCGTATGTCACAAGAACCGGCTATCTTCGGCTCTTGTGATCCGTGGACGAAAGAGGTTTGTACCCGTGAGGGAGTAGTCAGCCGCAATGTCGGAGAATATCCGGTAAGCGAATTTGCACATAATGTATTTAAGTATGTGCGGAAAGGACATGTTAAAACAGACGAGCATTGGACACGTAACTGGAAGCGTGCCCCGCTTGTTTGGGAATTTAATAATGAAAAGGAGGAATAAAGATGAATTGGAAATTGATAGAAGATAAATCGTGGTGCTCACTCGAACAACAGTTCGAGTGGGTGTACGAAATGAATACTGTTCAGCAGGATATTCGTTATCATGCCGAGGGAAGTGTAGCCGAACATACCCGTATGGTGTTGGAGGCATTGCAACAGTCTTCCGCTTATCATTCTCTTTCTACTTTGGAGAAAGAACTTATTTGGACATCTGCCTTGTTGCATGATGTTGAAAAACGTTCAACTTCCGTGGATGAAGGAGAGGGGCGGGTATCTGCTAAAGGACATGCCAGAAAAGGAGAGTACACTGTACGCACTATATTATACCGGGATTGTCCTGCTCCATTCCATATCCGGGAACAGATTGCATCTTTAGTCCGGTACCATGGATTACCTGTTTGGCTGATGGAGAAGCCTGACTCTGTGAAGAAACTCTGTGAAGCTTCTTTACGGGTAGATACTTCATTGCTAAAGATGTTGGCCGATGCTGATATCAGAGGACGCATTTGTGAAGATAAGAATGAACTGCTGGAAGCACTGGAACTGTTTGAGATTTTCTGCCGTGAACAGGATTGTTGGAAGAAACCAAGAGAATTTGCCACTGATTATGCACGTTTTCATTACTTCCATACTGAAGACAGTTATATTGATTATGTCCCTCACGAACAGTTTAAATGTGAAGTGACGATGTTGTCAGGACTTCCGGGAATGGGGAAGGATTATTATATTCAATCTGCTGGCATAGATGTTCCGGTGGTGAGTTTGGACGTCATTCGTCGAAAACACAAATTGAGTCCCACGGATAAGTCTGCGAATGGATGGGTAGTGCAAACAGCGAAAGAGGAAGCCAGAACGTATCTCCGCAAAGGTCAGGACTTTGTTTGGAATGCTACTAACATAACTCGTCAGATGCGTACTCAATTGATTGATTTGTTTGTTGATTATGGTGCAAAAGTAAAGATAGTCTATCTGGAACAACCATACCACATTTGGCGTCAACAAAATAAAAGTAGGGAATATGCACTTCCTGAATCTGTTTTAGATAAAATGTTGGATAAACTGGAGGTTCCTCAACTGGCGGAAGCGCATGAAGTGGTATATCATGTGGTATAAACAACTAGAAGAATGGGACAAACATAAAAAAGCCTGCCACATTGATACAGCAGGTTCTCCTACTGTGGACTTTGATAAAGAGCAAGAATATAAATCAAAAAGAAGAAAGAAAATCTGGAAAATGTTATTTTAATATATAATAACACGTTGTAAATAAGAATTTTACATAAATGTTTCTCGAAATAAAGAAACAAAATAGGAACAAAAACATCTTTTTTGCGATTTCCCGTTTTTTTTGCTTGCACTACTTTTCATTCCTTTCAGTTGTTCACACTCGACGTCATTTTTCCGACTTTCTTGCATAATCTTCGTCCTCTGACAAACATCGCAAACTTCAAAGTGCAAACCTCGATTTTCTTTCAAGGGACATCCGTTTTACAAAGATACGCTTTTTTATAAAGACATAAACATACGGACAGGTAAATGTACCTGCCTATATTTAGTTTTATTTAGTTTAGCATATATATGACTAATATCCTAAACTAAACTATTTCTTCGGTTCTTTTAGTGGTATATTTTATGCAGCCAAAAGAGAAGAGAATCCCACAGCCTGTATTTTCTCTTTTCGCTGCAATCCTATTTTATTTATTCCCTTTTATTGGATCTTCCGTTGTGGGAGTTGCACCATTGCGTACCGACTTTCGGTCTGTCTGATGAGAATTGTGTCGCAAAGGTATATGTCCTGTCTTTCTTTTGTGCAAGGTCGGAGCCTGACGGTTCACGACCAAATCTCCACACTCTGCAATCAGAGGTAGTATTTGCTTGTGAAACCCTGCATAAAGAGCCAAGACACCTTATGAGGCGACATAATTTCAATCAATCCCGAAAGTAGTAAATACTACATGAGGGATAAAAAAGAAAATCAAATGACAACAGAAAACAGCAATCGTATGTACGAATCAGAAGAAGTAACCGAAATTATTGGCGCACATTGCAGCCTACTCGTTCCATACAAAGGATACACGGAGGGAACGGTTGTGGGAGATTACGGCAACAAAATAGTCGTCCGTCTCAACAATGGTAAGGAGATAGCGGAATACCGTGATGAAGTAATTATCTATGATTAAAAAGGGGGAAGTTATGGGACAAATAGCATTCAAATTCGTCAAATGGGATGTGCCGGAATTGGCGACACTGAAAGACTGCAAGGTTTACAGGTTACGAGAGTGCCTCAATAATGGAGGCAAATTGACCCGTGATGACAAAAATTGGATAACGGAACAAGTAAGAGGATGCTGCCGTTTTCAGAAAGGCATCGCATTGATGGGCTATTACTTCGATTTCTCGGATGTTCTCAAGCGATATTACGTCAAACAGTACGGACATATTGCTGAATATTACGCAATCGACAAAACAGCCTTGCGTTCCTCACTTTACGGGAGAATTGAGAATATTGTTGAAGTTAAATAACCAAGAACATGAAAGTTACAATTGAACATGTCTTCTGTCGTTACAGCGATGAAGCAACGGACATTTATTTCCGCATCATCAACACAATCCTTTTTTCAATCGACGAAGCGGAATTGCGTGCCAGCATGGAACGTCTGAAAACGGAAACACATCTTGACGATTATTTCGTATTCGGCTACGGGGCACATCATCTGTGGGTCTGCCAAAGACGCCCCAGCGATCAGGCTAAAATTTTTGAGAACCGGGTAATCATGGCTGAATTTTGATGACGGTGGGAACAGGCTGAAATGGATAACGGACAATTTCAGCCACCCGCCATTTCCTTTTGTATAATCCTATCTTTCTTTTTTGGCTGCGCCATATCCTTTTGTAAAACCGGTCATTCGTGAAAAGCGGACTTCCGCTTTGCCGATAAGACAGGTATTGCCTTTTTCTTCCCCTCTGCTCCTTTCATCTCATCCAGTCGGGACATGATAACCACCTCGACATGCTGCCACGCCTTTTTGTCGCGACTTCGTTGATATTCCCTCACAGTCATGCAACGTTTGGCGAGTTGATGCTCCTCTTCTTGCTGCCTCAAATCAAGTCGAACTGCCCACAGTTCCAATCCTGCCGTTTCTTGCGGACTTACCGCCGAAACAGACTACATGATGTCAACGGACGGATATGCTCTTTCATGTAACTGAACCCGAAGCTGCTGTCCTCTGCTCTTTTTCGGAATGGCTTTCCGGCGAAGTCATCATCATTTTTCCGTTGCAAAGATAGTATGCAGCCGGGAACGACTTCCAGAAGTCTTGACCAATGGCATAGCTGCATCAATCTTCCTTTATCGAGCCTTGCGGTTTTGCCTGCGGCTAAAAATAAAGAGTATTGATACGCTATCCTTGGTGCATCCCTTTTCTGCACCTACTTTTTGAGGCAGCGTAAAATTGATTAAAAACTTCTAAAAGCAATTCATTATGAAAAAGATTGAAAACAATTTCGCAGTGACCGGATTCGTAGGTAAAGATGCAGAAATCCGTCAGTTCGCCAACACCAGTGTAGCACGTTTTTCTTTGGCAGTAAGCCGACTGGAGAAGAACGGCGAGGACTCCAACCGCGTTTCCGCCTTTATGAACTTTGAGGCATGGCGCAAGAACGAGAACGCCGGGTCGTTCGACCAACTGACCAAGGGCACGATGCTTACCGTCGAGGGGTATTTCAAGCCCGAAGAATGGAGCGACAATGCCGGTGTGAAGCACAACCGCATCGTGATGGTGGCAGTCAAGTTCTATCCGGCCGTCGAGAAGGAAGAAGCCCCCAAGGAACCTGTTAAGAAGGGGAAGAAAAAAGGCAAGAAATAACCACTTGCCTTACACAAATAAAAGCGGCTGTCACGCCGCTTTTTCTTTGCTCACTACCCGGTTACCGCACATCATACTTTTATAGCCAATTTACCGTCACTTGTATGGGAGATAGCACCTTTCCTTTTACTCCTATCCCGCAAGCCGTTTATTTTCTCTGCAAAGGTTGATTGCCGTCTGTCTGCCCTGTCAAGGACTGCTTGCACATACTGCAGGAAAGAGAGGTGCACTAAGTTTTATGTTAATTCTAATGTCAAATTTGTATAGCATAAAATCATTTCATATCTTTGCCCTATGATGACAACAAACAAATCGGATATTGTGTTGTAAGCAATCTGCATTTCTAATGTAGATTGTTCCTTATGTTTATTCTCGGATATTTCTTTTCGAGAAGTATTTTCGTGTGCTTATATTAGAATTTTAATCTGCATATAGGGAAAGCATTATTATGTTTTCTCTTGTATGCAATATATATAATGAAAATGAATAACGACAACAACACAGTTTACGGATTTGACGTAAATTTAATTTGTGAATTTTTTCTTAATACTAAAAGGCAAGGTCCAGGAAGTCCAGATGTCACATTAAAGGCTTTAAGTTTCATTGATAACCTAAACAATACAGCCCAAATAGCAGATATTGGTTGTGGAACAGGAGGTCAAACTATGGTTTTGGCACAAAATGTATCAGGAACTATTACAGGGCTTGATTTCTTTTCGGGGTTTATTGATAAGTTTAATTTAGATGCCCTAAAGCTGAATTTACAAAATAGAGTAAAAGGGATTGTTGGCTCAATGGATAATTTGCCTTTTGAAAAAGAATCTTTAGACTTGATATGGTCAGAAGGTGCTATTTATAATATCGGCTTTGAACGAGGTATAAATGAATGGCGTGATTATTTGAAACCCAACGGGTATATTGCCGTTTCGGAAAGTTCATGGTTTACAGAAGAACGTCCGGCGGAAATACATGATTTTTGGATGCAGGGGTATCAAGAGATAGATACAATTCCTGCAAAAGTCGCACAAATGCAGAGAGCAGGTTATCTCCCAGTAGCTTCATTTGTTCTACCGGAAAAATGCTGGACGGAATATTATTATCGCCCTTTGATTGAAGCCTGTAAACACATACTGAAAAAATATCCCCAAAATGAAACGGTAAAGAAGCTTATAGAGTTTCAACATCTTGAGGAAACCTTATACAATAAGTATAAAGGTTTTTATGGCTATGTATTTTATATTGGAAAGAAAATCTAAAATTAAGAAACGATGATTGATTTACAATTATATGGTTGGAACGAAAATCTGAACCAATTAAAACAGAAAATAGGACTGCCAGGCTTGTTACATGGGAGAGTTATGATTACCAACAAAACTTGTTACAGGATAGTATCTGAAAATGGCATTTATACCTGTGAACTATCTGGGAATATCCTTTATGGAAAGAATCCTTCTGAATATCCTTGTACTGGTGACTGGGTGCTATTTAAACCTATTGACAATGAAAGAGGGATAATCATTGATATTTTTCCCCGTAAAGGTGTATTGTATCGCCGAAAAAGCGGAACACAGGCAGACAAACAACCTATCGCTTCTTATGTGAATAAAGCGTTCATTGTGGAAAGCTTTGATAGAAACTTTAATGTTCGCAAAGTAGAACGTTTTATGATTCAGATATTGGAAGCAGGCATTTATCCGGTTTTAGTCTTAAATAAGACTGATTTGGAGTCTGATAATAAAAACAATTATAGACAACTAGAACATTTAAAGTATCAGATGCCTATACTTAAAACAAGCATACACCAGCCCGTTTCAATACAACGATTGCGAGAGTGTATAACACGAAATGAAACGGTAGTTTTTATTGGGTCTTCCGGTGTTGGTAAAAGTTCTTTGATAAATATGCTTTGCAATAAATCTGCACTATGTACATCAGAAATCAGTTCTTCCACACAGAAAGGACGGCATACTTCAACCCGACGGGAAATGGTATTATTGGATGATTGGAGTGTTTTAATCGACACTCCGGGTTTTCGAGAGTTTGGATTAGCTATTCATGATGCCGATTTTCTATTGGAGCCTATGAAAATTTCTGATTTTGCCAAAGAATGTCGTTTCAGAAATTGCAGCCATACAGTAGAAGCTGGATGTGCAGTCTTAGATGCTGTAAACGAAGGTTTATTAGACAAAGAAATTTACAATAGCTATTTGAAGTTAAGAAGAGAAATATCTCATTTTTCTGATTCGGAATACGAAAAACGGGAAAAAGACAAAAAATTATCCAAAATAATAGATGAAGTAAAAAAGTATGGGACAAAATTCTAAATTACAATTTGATGGAACGTTGTATAGAAGATATACTGCTTCAAATCAATGCTGAAATGGAAATGATAGAATTGGATGCTGAAATAGAACTTGATGATGCGTTCGTGTCATCAAGTTCATTCAACCAATGTTCAATCAACTTAGAAAATATGTAATGAATTACGTGTTTCCTTCGATTTCTGCTGAAATAGAGACTGTATAAACGCAAATGCCGCAAAATCCCAAACGGAAGTTGCGGCATTTGTTGATAAACGCCCGAAATACAAAATCCTCCTTGTAATTCTCAACGATTACCAATCATCCTTTTATAATTCATTTCATTCCCCTCTTATCATAGCCTACGAAGCAGCATTCTCCTTTTAGACCAACCCTTACTTTCCCTTCCGTTCTTCAGGCTATCACCGGTTTGTTTTTATCAGATGCAAAGGTCGGCCGTCTCACTTGATCCGGCAGCTTGAAGTGTATTTCTTGCAAAATTCTTCCTTCCTGCGTAAGAGTAATTTGGCAAGAAAAACCGCCGTATGAAGTTGTAACGACAGCCGTGTACCGCATCCATAAAACCCAAAAGCGGTTCAACCAACAAAGAACCGACAAAAGGGTAAATAACAACTCATATTAACAACTTCAAAAATCAGAATCATGCCTAATCATGTAACAAACCGTTTAGAAATAAACGCAGACAGAGAAACCGTACAAAGCGTAATGAATTTCTTAAAAGGAGAAAATGACGCAGACAATACGCCCTGCTACATCGACTTCAACAACATTATCCCTATGCCCAAAGAACTATTGATAGAAGCGTCAAGTAGCGGAGAGCTGGGTATGCAGTATATCATCGCAATGCAACGGAAGCCGAACAATTCACAAGAAGAATTGAGGACGATTCAATGGGTGGAAAATCAGGATGAAAAAGTCAGAAAAGAAGTGCTGCAACTTGGGGCGACATATTTGAACAATCAGGAAAAGTATGGTTACACCACTTGGTACGAATGGTCTATTGCCACATGGGGTACAAAATGGAATGCCTATAATCAGGAATTTGACGAACCGAACGTGCTTTGGTTTGATACAGCTTGGAGTGGAGTACCACAACTCATACAAAAACTTTCCGAGAAATTCCCCGATGTTGAATTTCATTATGCCTATGCCGATGAAGATTTAGGCTCCAATGTGGGAAGAGGAATTATCCGAAATGGAGAAATCGACATGATTATACCCGAAGATGGAAGTAACGAAGCCTTTGAAATCATGTTTCATGTAAAACCGGGAATAGACGAATACTTTGAACTGACAGACGAAGGTTACAGATGGGCTTCTTAAGAGCATCCCATGCAGATAATGCTCAGCACAGATTCAGGATACGTTTTTTGTCAATGTATCTGGATTCTTGTTTCGGGAATTTTCCGTTTATATTTTCACAAGAATAATTTCTGATATATCCTGACAAGACTGCCATTTGTCGCGTTCCATGTCCTTTTATAAACTCACGACTGTTTCCTCATTTACCAATCCCTTTTGCAGACTTATTTGTCATCCCGGAAACTGCTCTTGCTGAAACCACCGAATACTCCTTTCAGGAGTTTCCCAACAACGAAGAATACTAACAATACAATTATAATATCTCCCATAACTCTTTCATTTTAGTTAATACATCTCAATATAAAGGTACGAAAAAACTGCGGATAACGCAAATAATTAACTGATTTTCAATATATATTATTCTATTCAGATATTGCCGCAGATATTGCATTGCTCCTGTCTATTTCCGCAGTCCCGGTACACGTCCGGGTTTTCTGTTAAGTTGTACCCTGTACTTATTGAGTATTCCATACACTGTACTTTTGCTCCGGACACCGCTCTCTTTCCATATATCCCGGATTGAATAGCCGTCGTTATACATATCCACAATCTTCTTATCCCGTTCCGCTTTACTCAAACTCTTTTTGGTAGGTATGGACGTGTTGATACTTTGTTGCAGGCGCATAATCTTATCCGATGATTTTCGCAGTACGGCCACTTCCTCCGGAAGTGCCCCGAACATCATCAACACTTCTGCAGGAGTCGTCTCGGCAAACAGTTCGTTACATGTGTCAATCTTATCGTGTATTGAAATGACGCGCACCACTTTAATCCGGCACAACTCGATCAAGGCCGCCAGTTCCCGCAAGCCGCGCACGGCATTGCTGAATTTCGATACCACCAGTTCGTCCCCTCTTTCAAGATTCGACATGAGTTGTTTCCACTTCGGTCTAAGCGTCTCGTGTTTGACCGATTCCTCTATCACTTGTACACAACCGTACTGGAGCATCCATTCCTTGTCCGCGTCAAACGCATCATAGGAGTTTGCCTTGAATATATAACCAACTTTTGCCATGTCAATATACAATTCCGATGATAATAAGTGCAAAGATACGAGTTTTATTTGAGTGTTCAAATCATACTATATTAAAAAACAAGAACAGCCCTTGAAATACCCTTTTTATTTCACTTGTTTTCATTGTAAATCATACTATTAAGTACGATATTAAAAAATGCACAAAATACGATTAGAATGATACGGAGTATCGAAAATTATATATAGTTTTGCGCAAAATAGTACGGAATAATATAGTATGAAAACATTAAAATCGAACTTAAAAAGACACATGATTATATCCAAAACGATTGCCGTTTCTATTGCCATTTTCATGTGTGCATCTTGCGATAGCGGAAATGGCAAACGTCTGGCGAATGTCAAAAGCGACCCTGCCGGAACATACAGGGAATATCTGTCCGATGTACGCAAGCTGGACAACCTTTCCATTAAAGACTTGACCGAACACCTCAAGCAATGGCAAACCATAAGGGATTCCGTTTTCCGGTATCTCGAACGAGACACGCTCGCCCAGCTTCATTCAGTCCATATTGAAGATTGCAAACGGACGCATGATTCCATCCGAATGGAATTTTCTCAACTGGCTTTGTCGAAGTCCCGTACCTATAAGGATGTGCTGCTGGTCAAAGAACAGGTCTCACTGCATCTGAAAGATGCAGAACTGCATCGTGCGGCTGAAGCAATCCGCCCGTTCTTTACCTCGTTGGACAGCCGCCCCGTCTGTCCGGGGAATCGGCAACGTGTTCTTACTGCCTATAGGGACGTACTGACACAAACAATTGATTACGGCATCCACTGTATAGCCGACCTGACAATTTATATCGAAAAAGAGGATGCGGCATTCCGTGCTTTCCTCTCACGTCTGCCCGATTTCGATGGTGTGGATCTTTCCGATATCACACATAATACGGAGCGATGCTGCTCACAGGTATTCCTTGCCGCCGAGCGGAACGACATCACCTATCAGGACGCAATGGTTTATTTGGCCATGCGCACCAACCGCAGGTTGATTCAGAATGTTCAGACCTGTATCGACAACATCCGCGATAAAAAAGTCAGGACACCGGCACAGGCGCAAGCCTATATTTGGATGCTCCTCCAACCTTATTCTTCAATGGACGGCTTTTGTATTTCATTGCTTTCATCCGAGGAGAGACGGCGTCTTGACACGCTTGCTATGCAGACCTCCGACGCTTTCGAGGTTTTAGGTAAAATCCTGCAATCTGGAAACAATCGACTGGACGAGTTGCCCGGAATGCTGTTGGAGGCATTCATACACACTCTGTAACGATATAACACGAAAACAATATGATTATGCTACGACACTTCTATGATGACTTTATGACGTTCGTTCCCTTGCAACTGCCCCAGTTGCTTGATGTGACGACTATGGAGGAACCGCAGTTCTACGGTGACTATGCACTGCTTACGTTTCCGTTGCACAATCCTTATGATTTGGACGAGGTGATGGATATGTTCGAGGACGATATGGAGCTGATAACGCTCTATCACCACATCCCTATGCGCTCCGAGAAATTCGGGCATAGCACCTGCGCGTACTCGAATCCGGCTTTCGGGCAGATGTTCAAGATGAACGCCAAGACGGATACTGAGGGCAAGGTAAACAGCATCATCGTCACGATCTATGATTCTTTGGAACAGATGTACGGAGATTTGTGCCTCGATTTGGAACTTCATTCCAAAGGTGGATTCTTGAAGTATAAAAAAGACAAGGCCGATGTGCTGATGAATTTTATATGAGGAACACGCTGTACAGACAAATGGTCTATTGCATCAACGCCTACCGGACGTGGATAGAGGTTGTCGATGACAATCTTTACAAGGAGAATATCATTTCGAGAACCGACAGGACTGACTATCTCGTTTCCCGCACGCTGGTGTTGCGTGCATTCAAAACGCAAGGTGAATATGCAGAAGGAACAGTATGGCATATTCCGGAGCATGAATTGGACAAGGCGTTGGCAACCTATCGCAAGCAGAACCCCCAATTCAAACAACGCATCAAAAAGGCGGCGATGTACCTTTCTGCAGCAGATGCCGAAACCATTATCCAGTTGGCGACTTATGGCACTGTTCAATTGGAACTCATGGTGCGTCCCATTCACATACCAGATAAACCATACTACCTATGTTACTGAATATCCTGCAACTCGTTTTCTGTGCTATACCCTTTGCGGTGTCGCTGACATTGTACAAGAGCAACAAACGGTGCATGGCAGTCTTTTACATGGCAATGGCACGAAGCGACAAGGCTCGCAAGCTCTATGCGCAAATTTGGCTGATATGCCTGCTCCTTTTTCACTATGTATATGCGTGCGGTCATATCGGCGAATTTGGCATCCTGCTATCTACCGGAGTCTGTGTCGCCATGTTCTCGTTCAAGCGGACGGATAACTGGTTCCGCAAGTTGCTGGATTGCCCTCGTGCATTTGTCATCCTTGCATTGGCCGCAGTGGTCATCGGATTCGTACCGCATTTGTACACGTTGTCGGTAACTGTTGCCTTTCTTCTTTTGGCTGCCCTGTTCTATCCCTCTGTTCGGGTCATGTCCGAATGCAAGGACGCAGAAAAACGTACCGAATGGGTGAAGCATTCTCAAACACTGTCCGAATCATATTACGATAATCATCACGCAGGGTTGCCGCATAATGCGGATAACGGTAACCAGGTTAATCCGCAAAATAACAATCATCAAAAACAGGACGATAATGAAAAATAAGCAAGAAATCCCTGCCGTCATAGTGGCGGACGCAAAGGTATTCGACTACCTTAAAGAAAAAGTCGGCGAACGAAAGACACGGACGGAAGCCTATAGTGACCTGCTGGACAAATCGCTGACAGGTTTTATTTCCCCTTTTCTAAGGAAACAGGACTACGACCTTCAGCCTTACCAGTGTCATGTGACCATTTCAGACCTTGCAACGGAGTGGCATTGGCATCGTGCCACTGTCCGCTCGTTTTTGGAAACATTGGAGACGTTCGGACAATTGAAACGCACCAAGCTCGCAAAGAGCATAGTCATCACCATGCCCGTGCAATCCGGTCAGTCTTCGACCGCATCCGTTGTACAGCGACAGCCGGACTTTGCCATACAACTGCAAGAGGTATTGTCCGATTGGATAGTTGGCAAAACGACAACTGCGGATGTCGGCAATATATGCGGTCAGGTCGTCCGTCAAGCGATGACCGGAATGACCGGATACGAGAGCCGTCACTGTCCGGACAGTCATATCGACACGGTATCGGCACACGCCGGTAAACAGGAAGAGGAGATTCGTAAGACCGCCTTGGGATGTATTGCCCACGCTGCCTTGCAACGAGTATTGCGCAAATCGAGATTCAATGACAGCTCGCCGCTCATTGAGTTCTTTCATCATGATCTCGATAAAGAATGGGGCTCTTTCATCGAGGCATCCAAAGAGCTTGCGGAGCTGATTCTCGATACCGAAGCGTGTGAGACGACCTTCGACACGGACGATGACAAAGAACGCCTCAAATCGCTTTGCAAACCCTTTTTATCGCTTTTGGCAAGGACACAGGAGACAGCGGATTAAATCGGGAACCGGAAACAGATTGTATAACCTCGAACAATCCGCCCCTGTCTCGTTACAGGTATCCTGCCGGTTATAGGAGACACACGGGCTTGCCCGTATGCCACGAAACAAAGGGAAGGGGGAGCCTAATACCCCGACTGACATTCGTCGGTGGGAGCAGTGTCCATACAAGCAGCAAGCTGGGACACGGCGGATTGTCCGCAACAACAAAAAAACAGTATGACAAATCAGAAACAAGTGCTCGATGTGCATGTGTCGAAAGGCATCACCGCCGCCCAAAGCAACGAACATCTGCGTGATCGTAGCGAACGTGCGGAGAAATACGCCATGAGCAAAGGCAACTACGACCCCACGCGCAAACACCTGAACTTCGAGATTGCACCCGGAGGCAAGATACGTCCCATCGACACGACCCGCAACATCCCGGAACGGATGGCGGACATATTGAACCGTCGCGGAATCAAAGACCCCAACGAAGGATTGGTTGAACCGAAGTTCCGCACGGTGGTAAATATCATTTTCGGCGGATCTCGTAAACGGATGCACGAACTCGCATTCGGTACACAGCAGGTGGACTTTGAAGAAGGTGCGGACAACACACACATCAGGAGGGAGGGTGACATCGAACATTGGGCAAAGGACGTGTACTCATTCGTTAGTGGCAAGTACGGTGAGCAGAATATCGCCGCATTCATTGTACATCTGGACGAGTTGAATCCGCACGTGCATTGTACGCTTCTGCCAATCAAAGACGGACGGTTTGCGTACAAGGAGATATTCGCTGGAAAGGACAAGTTTGAATATAGCGCAAGGATGAAACGGCTCCATACCGACTTTTTCACCGAAGTCAATACGAAATGGGGAATGTCGAGAGGAACGAGCATATCCGAAACGGGCGCACGCCACAGGACAACCGAAGAGTATCGCCGTATGCTCTCCGAGGAGTGTACAACCATCGAGGAAAATATCGACCGTCACCGGAAGGCACTCTCCGAACTTCAATCGGACATCCGGCTGGCAGAGCGCAGGGTCAAGGGACTTACGACAATGGTCGATAACCTTGAAAAGTCAAAAGCGGAAAAAGAGGCTCTGCTGTCGGCAGCCGAACGGGATTTGAAAGCGAACAGCGGTAATGCGGCAGAGTTGGCAATCCGGATTCAAACGTTGGAAAAAGAGTTGGTAGGCATCAACAAACAACTGGCAGACAAGCAACAGAAGTTACAGTCCGCTGACCGGCAACTGACCGACCTCAAGGAGGACATGGATGCCATTAAGGATCGTACCGAAGAACTCAAGGAAGAAGCCTACAAGTATTCACGTGATGTTCACTCCAAAGTGGACACCCTACTCAAAGACGTATTGCTGGAAAGTGTGGTCGGTGAATACCGGAATGTATCGGCACAAATGGACATGTCGGAACGGCAGCTATTCGACGGTTCACTCGTTCAATCCATTGCGGAACAGGGCGCAGACATAATGCACTGTGCAACGATGTTGTTCCTCGGAATGGTCGATGATGCCACCACGTTTGCAGAAACTCGTGGCGGCGGCGGTAATAAAAGTGACCTGAAATGGGGACGTGACGAGGACGAGGACAACCGTGCATGGGCACTCCGCTGTATGAGGATGGCGAGCCGCATGATGCGTCCGGCCATCGGCAAAAAGCCCAAACGGTAAGTGGCACACATCTTACGATAAATCAAAAGTATAACGAATAAAATCATTGGAATATGACGAAACAAATCATTCTTATTTTCGCTGTGCTCTGCTCGTTTCAGGCACACGCAGGTGTACACTCCGTACAGGGAGATACTGTCCAACCACCGACATTCTATAAAGTCACGGAGGGACTTCAACCGATGCAACCCGTCTATCTCGATGGAGTGGTTCTTCCGATGTCCCGTACTGGCAACTGGTTTGTCAGCATTGCCGGAGGTGCGACCGCATTTCTCGGTACGCCACTCGGTTGTGAAGACCTTTTCGGACGCCTGAAACCCTCGTACAGCCTTGCCGTCGGCAAATGGTTCACGCCATCGGTCGGTGCGCGTATCAACTACAGCGGTTTACAGTTCAAGGATGGTGCATTGTCCACTCAGGACTACCATCATATCCATGCGGATTTGCTATGGAATGTACTCGGCCGCAGGTATGCCCGGCAAGATCAAGTGCGCTGGAATCTCGCACCTTTTGCCGGAATCGGACTCCTGCATAATGCCACGAATGGGCATAACCCATTGGCTATCTCATACGGGGTGCAAGGACAATACCGTATCTCCAGACGGGTAAGTGCCCTGTTGGAACTCTTCGGCACTACCACCTTTCAGAACTTCGACGGCTACGGACACCCGAACCGTCTCGGTGATCACATGCTGTCGCTGACGGCCGGCTTCACATTTCACCTCGGAAAAATTGGCTGGAAATGTGCAGTGGATGCAACGTCTTATGTCCGTCAGAACGAATGGCTCGTGGATTATGCCAACTTCCTGTCGAAAGAAAATAATCGTTATGCAGACTTGAACGACCGGAACCGTCGGACATTTATTGAATTGAAGAAGATTTTAGAGATTGAGGGACTGCTCGACAAATACGGTAGTCTTATAACGGAAGACAGCATTGGCAAGCGTCAAGGTTATCCCACCAATAATTACAGTGGGCTGAACTCACTTATGGCAAGATTGAGGAATCGACACTGGGATGGTATTTCCCCACTTGATTCGACAAATACCCGATATGTCAATAATGACCGCTTACCCGAAAAAATGGCCATAAACGGTTCAGAAGATATGAAACTCATGCAAGTCGGAGAATGTATCGGCTCGCCTGTTTATTTCTTTTTCAACCTGAATACGGTTCATTTGACGGATGCCTCGCAGATGCTTAATCTCGATGAACTGGCTCGTGTGGCGAACAAATACGGATTGTCCGTAAGAGTAACAGGTGCGGCAGACAGTTCAACGGGAACTCCGGTTCTCAATAACTCTTTAAGTACATCGAGGGCAGACTATATCGTTGCGGAATTAGGACGACGCGGTATCCCGGTTGAAAGAATCATCAAGGTGAGCAGAGGCGGAATAGCCGACCATGTACCGGTTGAAGCCAACCGACACACGAAAGTGGAGTTGTTTTTCACCGAGGGGGAATAGACCTTTTGTATCAACTGTTATAAATAGCCAGAGTGTCGTTCTGCGGAATGACACTCTTTTTTATGTACCTCGCTATTCCACAAATCGCAGTATCGGCTATTCTTGTCCGGTGAGATTTTGTATGCAAAGGTACAGCGTTCGGCCGATAGCCAAATACCGCTATCGCTAACGGCATCCGGATTCTCCGACAGCCTTCCGCAAATCGCAGATTTGGGTATTCCGTAGAATCAGTCCGCTGTTTATTTGTCTTATTCGCCCTTTTCCCACTGTTGATTCAGCATAAAAATCAATCCCGACAAGGAAGCCGAAAGAGCTTCGATAAGAGGGAAAATAAAAAATCAATAAATCAAAAGACAATGGGAAAATTCGATTTTATCAAGCAAGGCAATCTCCTTTATTGGAATGACCCCGACAATGGCAAGTCTGACGGAGAGTATAAAGTGATTTCCGCACCTGAAGAAGTGGATAGTGACAGCATTATTCTGATTTCAAGCAGTGCTTCGGAAGCAGAAGTATTTGCATCGGAATTATCACCGATACCCACGCCGAGAAGTCACAAAGAGGAGTTCCGGAAATGGAGAGCGGAACGGGAATCGGAAGGTATGGAGTTTTTCAACCGGCTTTCAGAGGTGATGGAAACAGACAATGATTTGGCAGTTGGCGATATGGTGGCGTTTACGAATGATTACGGAGTGGTATTCGGCCCCAAAGAGGTGTTGGCTTTCAGAAAGCCTTGGAATGGCGGCAGATGCGTGTATATAGACAGTGATGCCTATTGGTTTCCTGACCGTCCGAACCAACTCACAATTCTAAGCAAAGGAGGTGCGGAATGACAACAAACGGCATACTCAAACGACTTTGCGGCAATATTGCCGCAGGTCGTTTCAACTGGCGGAAATACTGCACACCGCAACTTTATTTCGGTTGGGAGATTTGTGTTACCCCTCTACATTGCTCTTACGGACAGATAGGTTATACCATTCATTTCCCTTATACCAATATACTGGAAGTGGAATACGATTGGGAATTGAAAAAGCTGACTATCGACGGCGAGAAGTGGAAAAATTACTTACACAATCAATAATAAAATCAATATGGCACAGAATTTTTATACCAAATGGCAATCTTCCGTCCTTGCGGATGCAGGCAGTTATGTTTCAAAGGAATACCGCAATTTCCAAACCGCTTTGGTGCGTGAGATTTCCAAATATGCAAAAGCCGTTGATGCAACGACGGTATCCAACTCAAAAGGACATTACGACACCTCTTGTTTTGTTGAACGTAACGGCAAATTCGTTTATATCAATCACTCATCCACCCTCTCCCGAATGGGCAGCGGTGTAAGAATCGAACTCGGTTCATTCCTTATACGGACAGCCAAGCACGCAAAGGACTACACCGGCGGACGGAATCAATATTGTGACCTGTCAGACCTACAGTCAATGATTGACTGCTTATTGAACCAATAATATGAACAAACTGCATCGTATTTATGGCATCGGGGTGCAGGCTATAAAAACGTGGAGCAGACTTTTACAGTCCGCTCCACATCGCTTATACATCGCCCTCTAACGCCGCATTCCGCCGCTGTATTCTGCCTCTTGTAACACTTCCCGATATTCTTCCGTCTCGTTCAGCTTTTCATTTACCTTTTGCAGGTTGGCGTCCAATTCGACATTGTGGTCATACGGAAACCGATGTTGAACCATAATGCCTGCATTGGCAGCCTGTCCTACATCCAATGTATCTGATTCCCGGTTGTATTCCACATACAGCACGTCACCGTTCGGCATCTCGAATGCCGGTATCTTTTGCTGTGCCATAGCGGAGAACTGCTCTGCGGCCATATCCTTGGCAACCTCTTTGATTGTCTCTCCGGCAAGATCGACACCGTAACGGCGGATATGGTCACGGACTTCCTGCTCCGTGAATTTCAACATCACTTCGTAGGTTCCCCCGACACTCCCATTGTACACTACGACAAAATTCTTATCCTCGACAAGAAGGTCGTCACCCTTGTTGTTCATAGGCGATGAATACGTGTATTTCTCGTTGATGCCGTTGCCGTCGTAATACTCCTTGGCGAGCGTCAGCAATCCCTCATAGTCCCCTTTGTCCTTGAGTTCGTCGAGTCGCCTCGTGTCATCGGTGGACTGGAGATAAGCCACCGAAGAATAGTACACTTTTTCTTTCGGGGCAACCTCTTGTTCCTCGCCGATGTGCTGCTCCAACTCCTGCGCAATCTTATCCACCCTTTGCGTAATCAGCGAGGCCGCTTTTTTCACATCGAGCAACGTGGTTTTGATGAATTGCGGCGATTCCTTCAACTCATCGAGCCACCCTTTGAGATAGGCGCAACTGTCCTCCTTGATATGCTTGGTCATGCCGTAACGTTGGGCGACCAGTGCGCTGCCGAGTTCGGCCACCAGTTCCTCACGTGCATATTCCGGAGAACCGAATGAAGTCGGCTTGAACCGGTCAAGCACACTTTCCGCACCGGTCGAGTGCGTCATCTCGTGGAAAAGCGTTCCATAGAACGATTCTCCCGATTTGAACTGCTCCTTTTCCGGAACGATGATTTCATTCTTCGTGATTGAGTAGTAGGCACTGTCCTGATGTTTCGGCGTGATCGGGCAAATCCAAAGATTGTCCTTTATCATCGTATCGACGGGTGCGAAACTGAAATGCTCGCCACCCTCGATTGCCGGACGCACATTTTCCTCCTCCAGCTTTTTCCACAGCTCCGGACGTGCTTCCTGCAAATTGGTCTGCGCCACATTGAAGACCCGGAACACCTTCATATTCGGATAGACATTGTACTCTTTCTTTTCATCATCGGAGAGTTTCTTGTAATCCTCATACTTGATTTTCTCTTTCGTTTCTTTGTGGATGCACGTAAACGTGGTCAGCATGACCGGAAAGGATTTCTCGCCGCGCAGCACGGAGACACGAGGCAATTCCTTTCCGTCCTTGCCGGGATTATTGAGCCGCTGCACACAGTCGAACGTGCAGAAACGTGGGATTTTGTATCCCTCTTTCTCGCAATGCAGTAACAACATAAATGCGTTCATGCCGTTATACTCGCGCCCTGAAAGATTTTTCGGCCATTGCAACGCGCCCTCGGTGAACCAGGGCTTTTTCCAGTCCTTGTGGATGCTCTCGATTTTCTCGATCATCATTTCCGCGAACAGGTCAAGAGACTTGTCTTCGCTGTTGGGCCCGTCGGCATTCTTTTTTCTGTACCCAGCCATAAGCGTCACTGATTGTGGTTAGACGAATCCGACACATGCTGGGCAAGCTCTTCCACCTTGCAGGACAGGTTGATTTTACCGTTGTGTGCCGACAGATTCATTTCCCCCTTGGCGTCCACCTTCACACCGGCCTGCAACCACTCTTCACGCTCGTAGCCGAAACTGAAGAAGCGTACCCACTGGTACTCGAAGCCGTTCTCGACCTTCTCCGCGCTGAATGCAGAGAACACCGTGTAGGGCTGTTCTTTCTTATCCCTTTTTTCCTCGATGTTCTGACCCACCTTGCCGCGAAATACCAGCTCGCCCTTAATTCCATCCGCGTCATCCGCTGAAGCATTGCACACCTCATTGGCGAAAAGGTTGAAATAGAGTTTCTCACCCCGGCGTTTGAGATACATCGTACCCCTCACTTCGACATGCGAGCCGTTCCGATAGCTGGCGGTCTCTTCCTGATTGCCGTCCTTGCGGACATCCACCTCGATATTCATATTCTGTCCGCCCGTTCCCGGAACCATGACTTTGAGCGGAAAGGTCAGAAATGACTTTCCTTCCTTATTCGTGCGCATCGACGCATCGCGGCCGATAATGCCGCATACCGTAACATTACATTTAATCATCTGTTTTTCTGTCTTTAATGATACATAGATCATCCGACAAGTAAGACATGGGGGTTATTGATGTTGAACTGTGGGAGAGGGAAACTAATCGGGAGCGCGTATCATCGCCCAGACTATCCATCCGGCGATAACGAGTTGCACGCCCACGATAACAAACGTCGCTATCCATCCGAACAGATGATAGCAGAACAGGACGTGCAGGGCAAGAATGGAAAACCCTGCCAGACATTTGCATAGCTGTATCATCACGCATTTTATCATATCGCCATGCCTTTATCTTCTCAGGTTCTCCGTCTGTCCCTGTTGTTGGGACATCCCTTGCTCGAAATTCTGTGAGGCCGCCTCCGACAGGATAATCGTGTTCAGCATACCGGCTATGCGCATCCGTCTGGTCTCTTCCGGGAGAGTGTGGTTGTTCAGTATGGCTGACAACCGGCTCAGTTCGGCGGCAGTCAGCTCACGAGAGACACGTAGTTCACCATTGTCCACCCGAAGAATAGCCTTGCCGTTCTCGCCGATGGTCAGGTCGCAGTTTTTCATGTTCGGTAACAATGGTTTCAAGTCGATGTTTCGGGAGTCCATCGCCGCCGATATTGCCGTTTTCTGCTCTTCCTCGTTCCGGTTGTCAATCTGTGTCGCCAGAAGCATCAGGGAGGCGAAAGCGGTCATAGCCATTTCCACAATCGGGTCGTTGCATCCCGACAAGCCTACGCCACTGTCCTCCGAGGAGAGCAGCTTCTTCATCCAGTCGTCGGGTGAAAGATTCTTTTCGACTGATGGCGCTTCCGCTTCCTTATATTTGGCAAGCAGGTCATTGCCGTTATGCAGCATTTGTTGTTTGATCTGTCCCTTTTGGGCGATTTCCGCCAGATACGCAGCAGGATCTATGTCACGGCGTGTTCCGTCAGCATAAATATTCACCACCCCGAAATGCAGATGCTCACCTGTTGTCCGTGTCCCTGTGTTGCCGGATGTTCCGAGCCGCCCACCGGCTTGAACCGAATCGCCGACCTCTACGGAAACCTCGCGTAGGTGCATATAGGAACATTGTACCTTGTTGCCATCGGCACGGGCATACTCCACTGTCACCGACTTGCCGCCGAGAGTGTTCTTATTGTGATTGACGGCTATAACTTTGCCGCCGTTCTCCGTTGCCAGTACCGCGTCGCCGTTACACCGTATATCGACACCCTTGTGCATCTTTTGCTTCGTGCCGTCCATCGGATCTTGCCGCATACCGAAAGGTGAGGTCACGAAAAGAAACTCTTTTCGTTCGACAGGGAACGAGTAGCCGTTTGCATTCGTCACCTCCCCGGATGCACGGAGTGGATTGTTCTCTACACCGAACTCCCTGCCTTGCGCTGCCATTTCCTGCATGACCAACCGGTCATACTGCTGCAAGCCGTTCTGTTCGATGATTTTTTGCAGGTTCTCGGCATACTTGCCGCCAGTGGCGTAACCAGCCTTCTCGATACTTTGCGTCCAGCCCTTGTAATCGTCCGGGGACAGCTTGAAGCAACCGGAATAGCGGCTGTTCTCCTTCAAAAAACGGGAATGGTGCTCGTATGAATCGCCCACGCTGTCATAGCTGCAAAACTTTTCGTTGGGTTTGTCATCCGAATACAGACCGTATCGGCCACCCTCTGCAATCCATGAGGGCGTAGCCTTGATGCCGAAATGATTGTTCTCGTTCTGTGCCAGCCGGCTTCGTCCGTTGCTGCTCTCCAAAATTCCTTGCGCCAATGTCACCGAAGCGGGGATTCCATACCGTCGCATCTGTTCCATTGCAAACTCCGCATACTGTGCTGCATATTCCTGATTTCTGCTCATAATCCCTCCTTATCTACGAATTCCACGGTGGGTTTCCTGCTCAATATCCTGTTGCTCTGCGGCTTGTTCACAGATAGCGATACGTTGTCCGGCACGCACGAGTTTGGGCAAGTGGCTGTCAAGCTCTTCCTTCGGGAACTCTGCGAAAGACGAAAAACCACGTTCCGGATTCTCCTTTATCGCGATTCCCAATATCTCCGCGCCCTTTACAGCGTCCTCATTATAGAGCCGGTACACTTCATTCGTGCGGATCAGTTGCATGGCGTCAGGATGTTTTTCCTTGAGTTTGTCCCAGAACTGACGCTGTACAGAAACATTTTCTTCGTTTTTCGTATCCTCCGTATGATTTTCCACCACCGTTTCATTCTGGTGTTGTACATTTTCTTCTTGTCTCTGTTCCCCGACAGATTGCCCCTTTTGCAGCACGTCAGCAAACAGCGTGGCAGCCAGATGGCGTTTGTATTCGTTTTTGTCCTCCGCCACCCACATCCGTTGCCATTGCTGCGGAGTAACGCTGCGAGGCTGCAGCTTCTGTCCGTCTATGGTCGCCACGCATTGAATACCATCCTGCTTGGTCTTGAAGACGGACACACGCTGAATCCGGTTCAGATCAATTTCCGGTGTAGGGTTGCCGAACAAATCCACTTTCAGGTCGGGCTTGACTTCTGCCAAAGCGTAATACTTGTATGCCAGCTCCATGCGCACCTTGTCGAGGTTATCCATAGCCTGCTTGAGCGTGGAGAAAAAACGGTTCACATCCTCTTTGTCGGGATATACGCTGTACCCGCTCTTGTTTTCAGGCTTGATATAGAGTGCCCAGCGGTTCTTGTCATCCTGAATCATTTGCACGGCATCGAAACCGACCTCGTTCGCCCGTTTGACGGCTGATGAAACGTCCAGCGTGGAGAGCATTTCCAACGTGCGGTTCTTTAACCGGGCCAATGTCACCAACTTCTCGGCGAAGTAACCGTCATCGGGTCTGTACCCCAAAGCACCATTGTTATTATAAAAATGCACCTGCTCGATTCCCTCCTTCTGCAAAGCCCGTTCGATACGTCCTTTGTTCATGCCCGGAATCTCGTTATCCGTCTCTGTGGAAGCTCCGGCTGGCAGAATGACATCCGCAGATTTATTCTGCCGGTCAATGACGAGGACGATACTTTTCGACTCTTTATCGGGATGGCGGCTGATTTCGTTCGCCACGAAATAATGCTTGGGCATCTGCTCCTGCATGGTCGAGGTCTGTCGCCTGTTACGCATCGTGGCATATTCGATTTTCTCACCCCGTTCCGCCTTACGGATGACTTCGAGCGCATTATTCACATCACTTTCGAGTGCGTCCGTCAGGCACGGGTTCTCCTTGAACTCCCGGCACCAGTAGTCCACCGCCTTAAGGCTTTCATCGGATAGGCGTGCAGGCAACCCCAGTTCCAGCATCTTGATTCCGGAAGCCACTTCCACGACAAGGCGTTCGTATTTCACCGCATCCTCCGAGGGAGCCATGCCGTTTTTCATCACCATGCCTTCCCGTGCAAGCCGCTGTTGGTGTCCCGTAGCACTCACGATCTGTCGCAATGCTTCCTGCACATAATCGTGGTAATGTGCAAAATCCTTTTGACGCGGCATATAGACCGCATCTCTGTCCGTCTCGTAATGAGGGACACCGCTGCCGTCCGAGCGCACGGGAACGAGGTTGTCCCGCATTTTCAGCAGAAAATCGTTGAACCGGCTGCGTAGCCGGCGGTTATCCGCCTCGGTGTAGCCTCTTTCCAGGGCAGTGCCGTCCTGTGCCACCGCTTCCTCGTAACCCTCCTTGTCCACGTATGGCTGTGTCGTCTGGTCGATATTGAAAAGCGTGCGGATCTCCCGGTTGTGGATGCCCTTGAACTGTGCCTTCTGCTCTTCACTTAATTGGAGATAGGCAGTACGGTCGATGGTCTCTTCCGGATTGTTCCGATTGACATATTTGTTCCAGTTGTAGAAGAGGAACGGCACGCCCTGTTCATGCTCCCTTACCGCTGTGCCTCGTGCCTTGGCATCGCTGTAGAGCGTGAACAGATTGGTCTTGCATCCGTATCTGTCCGAATGCAACGCCATGAACAGCGCATTGAACGGGCTGGCGGAGACTCCCTGCGGATAGAGGCGCGGAAACTTTTTGCCCGAAGCGTTCAGCCAGTGCCCTCCGGCGTTCGATGCCTCACTCAAAGCCTTGGACAGCAAGTCGATTTGCTTCTCTTCAGCTTTCTTTTCGATTGGTGACTTTTCTTTCATATAATCATGCTTTTATTGTTCGTGGAATTATTGGATGCCTCGCGTGCGCACGACGGTTTCCTGCTGGCCGTCATCGTAATTCTGCGATGCGATCCGGCGAAGCTGGTCACTTTTGGCAAGCACGGCGTTGGCCAACGTATTCAGTGGCAAAGCCCCGTTACGGTAGGCATCCGCAACGGCTGGCGTCAGTTGGATGGTGCAGGGCACACGGTCTATCGTCGCGATAAGGGTACTGCCTTGCAATATTGGGTTTACGATACGTGGGTTCAGAGGCTCATCGGCATAGCGTCGGTAATGCACATCGTACCCGGCATCCTCATTCAATTTTCCCTTCGCTCTCCCTTGTAAAACCTCGTGTCCGGCTTTGTTCAGCAGGTTCGCCCCGCCCAAACCGACAAGGAGCATCTTCAGCAAGGGGTTACGGACAAACATGCCTGCCACGATACTCGCTATCGGCAGCAGGTTGTCCCCGAAGCGTAACGATTGTGTCTTGCCGGTGAACGCTCCCAACAAAATATCAGGCAACATGGCCATGACATATCCGAGGTTGCCCGTGATGTCGCCCATGCCATCTAATCCCAGCGTACCGAACAGTCCGCTCCAACCGTTTGTGTTGGTCTGTTCCGTCTGTTCTCCCGGTATGTTTTTTTCTGGGGAAATAACAGGCTGTGGTTTCTCTGTTTCCACCTTTTCCCTATGTTCCGCTTCCGGTTGCGTCTGCTCCGGCTTGGACTTGGGCGGCGTGCCTTTCGTTTTCGCCAAATCGTTCAGGTAGGCTTCTTCCTGTCCCGGTGCGACAACCAGAGGAACATTCTTGTAGCGTGGTGCATCTTTCCCATGTCCCTTTTCATTGAATCCGCTTATCTTAAATTCACGAAACCCATTTATCCCGAAAGAATTGTTGTTCCATGAGTGCATCCATCCTGAAAAATCAAAATTCAAGACCGGTATTTTCTTCTTTAATTGTTCATTGGCCGCTGTTATAAGCTCGCTCTTCCCGGTCTGTATGGTTGCCGCTTCCTTACGGAAACCGTCAAACACGTTTTGCCTGCTACCGAACACCCCCTTGCTGATGCACTGCTCTACAGAGAGCGTTTCAGGTTTCTTCGGCTCGAAGCGGGAGGCGACAGCCGATATTGCCACATCCGCACCGATGAACTTGGCGAGCGATGCCCACGAACCCACGCCCCCCATCATGACGGCATCCGCCGATGCGCCCAATACGTGTCCGGCTCCTTTTTCCAGTTTACTGGGACGGTAGGCCGCTTCCCCGCGAGCTTCAATCTCTTCGGCAAGCGGCGAACGGCTCAACGTTTGCGACAGTCCGAAAAGGCTCGACTGCGCTGCCTTTCTTATGATGTAGTCGGCCGAAGACTTGGGCATACGATCCTTGACCAGTTTGTCAATCATCAGTTGTTCCACACGGTAGTCCATGTATGCGTAGGCAAGGTCGCCGCCAAGCTGTTTGGACAGGGCGTCGTACCGTTCCCGTCCCACCTCCTGCACGACGGAATCGCGCCATTTCCCGGCCAGATATGCAAGATCCTGTTGTATATCGGTAGCCTTGGAAATCTTATCCTTGCACATTTCGATGTAATCCTCCGTCTTTTTCGAGTTCCACTCGCCCGTAACCTTGAGTACCTGGTAAGGGTCGCTCATCGGTTGTGCCGAAGACGCCATCATGCTCAGGATGCCGCCCAAAGAGGTGGAATACTCTTTCATTTCCTCGCCCTGCTTCTTCGTGAGGTAAGCCTGTGTCTTCGACATGACGGGTGCGAGGTGGCACTGGAAATAGTCGCTCACAAGGCGTTCTATCTCCGCAAATTGCCGGCTATGCTTGATTCCATCCATATAGTGTCCTTATATATTTATTTGTTTCAACAGTTGTTCTTTCGTCTGCTCGATGGCGTTGTGGTAAACCTCCATCTGGCGGGGAAAGAACTCTTCCAGCCATGCGTCCTTTTCGATGTTGTTATGTATGAAGCGTATGGCCTGTTCCCGTTCTATCTCTACGGAGGTTTCGCCCTCCTCGCGGTTATTGAACCATGCTTTCGTCCACCACCGCACGCCTGCCCGGTCGGGATATACCGAAACAATCCTCGGTATATCGAAACTCTGTATGTCGATATCCAGTTCCGCCAACGGGTCGATGAGACCACCGGACGTTACGGCTTCGTCATAAAGTTTTTTTTTACGTCGCCGCCCATTGTGGAGAGGTAAACATCATGCCGCAAGGCAAGATAGTTCAGGAAGTCCCCGATGAGCAGGTTCTGCACCTTGCAGGCAAGAGGCATGGCCTTGTGTCCCAATCCGAGCGGATTGGACATACTCGGCATATTCTCGTAGAAATACTCTTTCATCGCGCCCATCGTAAAGATATGGCGGAGCGACTGTTCCGTATGTTCGGGCAGTTTGTACGTTCCACGTTGCAAATCTTCCATGTAATACGGTAGGAAGCGCAGCATCAGTCCCTCTATTTCCCTCTTATCCTTTTCATAATCAGTTTGGAGTGCCATGCCCGAATCGAATGAGGAATCCGTTTCGTACCCTCCGGCCTGACGCATGGCCCGGATATTCCCGTACAGCATGGTCAGGAACTCCAACGGGTTCAGCTCCTCGCCCTTGAAGCGGACTTCAAGATGCAGTTTCTCACCGCTCAGGGCTACGGTCTGTCCCGCCTTGACACGTTGCCCGAACTGGGCAAAGACGTTCGACAAGTGCCCGTATGTCACCTCATACGCCCCGTAGCGGATGGTCTGACAGATACCGTGTACGGGGTCGTTGCCTACGCCCGACACGATACCGCTGGCAATAGCCGAAAGCATATAGCACCGCACGTTGAAGTCGATGCCATGATGGAAGAATTTCTCTCCCGTAGCGGAATCTGTCTGCTCGCCGTAACCGAGCGACAGCTCCACATCCTTTCCCTGCGGTTCCTCGAAAGGCATACAGTAGCCGCTTTCGGAGTGCAGGATCATTTCTTCTGTATATTTCATTCCTTATTGTCGTTGGTTTGTTATGCTATCTTCTCATACCTACGCTATGGCTCTGTTCCTCGACCGGAACGGACGGTGATTGCCCTCTCGCTACGCTCTCCGGAGCCGATGTGCGAAATACACCGGCATTGTTGCCGATAAGCATCATGCCGAGGAACGCGCCTGCAATCTTGCCTAACCACCCGAAACGTCCGAATATGAGGAATGCGGCGGCGATTAACCCCGCAATACTCAATCCCGATACGTTGCCGCTGCCGAGGTTGCGGAAGAAGTTGCCGAACATATCGGAGAAACCGCCGCCGGAAGCTCCACGCAGAAAATTAGATACACCGTTCAGTTTGTTGTCGAGACCGGCCACCGCACCGTTTACCGCACTGACCGCTTCCCCGGCTTTGTCTTTCATCTCACGCACATTGTCTGCCGTGCCTGCGATGGCATCCGTGACGGATTCGCCGACAACGGCATCGCTCACGATACGGACAACGCTTTTGTCTGAGGTCAGCTTTTCCCAACCCACATAACCGACCGCTCCGCCGATGGTCGCGGTCTTGACGGCCTGACCTGCGCCACGTAATGTCTGCGAAGGGGTCAGTACCGCCTTGCCCACACTCTTGCCGGTCGCCGCCGTTGCCGTACCTACACCTTTTGCGGCCTTGCCGCCGTATTTCAATACTGTGTTCCAGAATCCCATATTTCTTCTTTTTTAAGGTCTTACATTTCTTCCTATCTGCCTCCAGCGTCTTTTGGCAGCTTCCACGATGTCCCGTTTGTCGGTGACGGGGCGGGAACCTTCGTCAATCTCCCTCCATATATCTCCCATCGTGGTATATTTCACCGCCTTGGTCAGCCGTTGCAGTTTCTTGTTCATCATCTTGAGTTTCGGACGGATGCCGAAGACGATTTCCATACGCTCCTTTTCCGTCACCTTATTATCCGACAGGCACGCCATGCGGATGTCATTCACGATTTCCACGCTGTTCATAATCAGTTCCCGGTAAATCCGGTTCCGTTGCGTCGAAAGGGCGACGGCCAGCGCATTGGGACTGTTTCGGCTTACCTGCCTGGTAAAGTCGCCAATGTTGTCCGTCAGCTTTGATATTTCATGGTAGAAACCGTAAATCTGCGCTGCATAGCAGACAATCGAGCGGAAGGAGTCCAGATAATTGTTGAACTCCCGTTGCAGGTCGGTCGTGGCTTTCACTTCCTCTTTCGTCCATAGATGGCCGGTGGTCTGCATCAGCATGACCTTTTCCTGATTTTTCAGCTCTTTTTCAGCCTTATCGGTATAGAGCAGAATCATACCGGCAAGCACGGGGTCGTTCTGAGCCTGCGCCTTGCCGATACCGATGCACAGCAATAGAATACCTATCCAAATTGTCCTTTTCATATCCGGTTTCATTTTATTGTACAAGGGCGGCTGCCCTGCGCCAACGAGACATGGCCATGCGTGCCGCTTCCCCGTTATTGCGGTCGAGCATCCCGGCCGTCACATTATTCCATAAATCATTGAGAGTATAATACCGTATGCTCAGATAGAGCAGGTGCAATTTCCGGCTGAAAGTGGAAAGTTTGTCGTTCAATGCCCACAGTGTCTTGCTGCGTTCTGCGCCCGTGAGCATATTTTCATTGCCGCCCTTGGCTACCGCTTCATTCAGGAGCGTGAAGACCGAAACCAGTTCCGTCGCCGTTTCGATATACAGGTTGTTCATACTCATGCCGGCGATGATGCCTTGCGGATTATTCCGGATGGCTTTGCCCAGTTTTCCCAGCGTAATGAAGATTCTCACGCCGTCATTATATAGGTGAGTGCAGGCTTTCAGTGACGACGCATAACCGCTGGCCGTCTTGAGATAGCTGTTGTACTGTTTCTCCCATTTGTGGATGCGGTTAAACTCGGCGGCGATGCTGTTCTGCAGCAATGCCGTCTGCGTCTGACCCTTTATCTGCTTCTCGATTTGGCCGTTTATCACCTCGTTGCCCTCTGCCAACGCCATCCATTCCAACGGATTGGACGCCGCAATCTGTGCCTTTGCCGCTTGTGGCAGCAAACCGGCAAGCAACGCCACAAGCACGGCTATGATATGCTGATTAGTGATTCGTAATCTCATAAATTCCCTTTTTTAGTTTATTGTATTCAACCCGTTCGCGGATGAGCCTCACAACGTCAAGATTGCGCCTGATGCCGACCAAATCAAGCTGGGGCGTGTTCCTGTCCGTTGAGAAGATGCGTACCGTCTTCAATCCGCAAAGCTGTTGCATGAAGCTCTGGTGTTCCACAAAATCCACGATGCGGTATTGCTCCATATAGTCCGTCTTTCGGGACAATACTCCGTGTTTGCTGATAATCTGCTCGCTGCCTATATAATAGCGTGTCCGATGCAGATAGATGAGCCGGTACAGCAGCACAAGGGAGAGCAAAACGGCGACCCATACGGCAAAAGCGGTGAAAGGTCGTCCCTCCATTCCTCCGTAAATCCATCCTGCGGCACACACGATAATGGCTGGCAGTTCGTCAATGACGAATTGTATCCGGTGCGGTTGCAGCACGATACTCTGAAAGCGTATGGGCTGGTTGGGCATCATCGGTGAAAACGTGTTTGTTGTTCTTCCTCTGATTGTTGCTCTCGTGTCAGCGTTTCATCGACCGATTCTTCCTGTTTCTGTTCAGACAGCAGTTGCTCATTCCAGTCCTTGTTTGGATAGGTCGGTTGTTCGCGGACACAGGATATATCCTTTGCTTTGTCCAGACCGAGAAACTCCCGTAGTCCATCACGGAACTCCTTGTAATGCTTGTTCATTACATCCACCTGATCCTGTATATCGTCCGGATGGCAGAGACCGCTCGAACGCATGGACATGGCTTCTTCCCAAGCGGATTCGTACTTTCCATAACTCGACTGCAATTCCTTGGGTAATTGTTCGATGTCGCCACTGTCCAAGTCCTTGTCATTCGGGACAGTATCAAGATAGGACTTGCGTTCGGGTGTTTCCTCGATAATGGAACGAACCACCCGGCATTTCTCATCCAACAGGTTTTTGGTGAAATCCATCCCTGCAAGGTCGGTATCGAAACAGATATGCTGCCGGGCAGGAAGAGTGGCAGAAAGCACACCGCGCATCTGTTCGACCGTCGGGTTGCCACCTGTAGATACGAATACCGCTTTGCGCAAATCCTTGTTCTGGGCCTGATGAAGTTGGTAATAAGCCATTGCGTCGTAGGCGCTCTCGAACCAGTAGATATGCTTGGCTGCCGAAAGAGGTGTCCGGGCAGGGCTGGCGATCCACAGACCTTGGCTCGAATTACTTCCCTCGGCTTTGCCCTTGTAGCTGCCGCTGCCGTCCATGCGCTGCCGTCCGCGTTCCTCAAAGCCAACAACCGTCCCGTCACCCTGCGGCAGTGTCATGTGAAACGACAGGTTGGTGTACAGCGTGCCGTCCGCGCGATGCTTCGTTGCCAGACAGAAATCCCGATGAAAGGCATATTGCGTGTAAAGGTCGATGCCCCGATGCTTGAAGAAAGGATAGAACTTCTTTTGCGTCGCCCGATCCTGCGGATTGAACTTATGGATGTCATAGTCCTCTATATTGAATGGCTTGATGTCCTTTTGAGGACGGACAATCCGTGTTTCCCGTTCCGCTATGGGATGGTTCAGCAACCGGTTGCATACGAGATTCACAAGCCTGTCCGGAGAAATGCCTGCATGGTATTCCGCAAAGAAATGCGGATGTTCCTTGATAAAGGAAATGATATTATATGATTTCTGATGTTGCGGTTTGAAACAGCACTTGCCCTGCTGCGTCACGATGAACTTGTCGTTGCGGATGCGCCGTCCGTCGCTGTCTAACCGGACATACGAGGGATAGCGCAAACCGTCTCGGCGGTTCAGGTGGTAACCGGCATCTATAAGCACATCCTGAATGTTCAGCCTGCTTAAAAAATCGTTATAAGTCAGTTCGCCCTCTCTCATATTCTACCTCCCCATTCTCATGTCATTGACTTCCCGGTTCATCTCTGCCTCGAAGCATCGGATGGCCACATCCCTCGGCGTATCGACACCGGGCTTGAAGTAAGGGCGTGGAGGGCCGCCGAAACGTTCACCATAGAACTCCGGCGCATGGTGATGATGGTGGAAGCCGTGTGCAACATCCGCTGCGACCACCGCACCTGCGGTCAGGGCGGCAAAGATTTTCGTGCCGATGCCTCTCTGCGCTTCCGGGCGTGTCTTCATGTCCACCTCGTTGAAAATCTTGGAAAAGAGTTTCATTCGATGATAGTCGTCCACCGCGAGAAATTTGTCGTAGTCCCGTTGAGTTATCTCGTGGCTGATAACTTGTCCGTCTATAACGGCGGTCATTTTATATTTTCCCTCTGTCTCTGCCGGTTGTACGGCTATCTCGCCGACTTCGACCTCCCGACCGTGTTTCTCTTCCCGATACCAGCCTTTACCATCATTTAGCAGCTGCAGGTCACGCCCGTCCACAGCCGCACCGATTCCGTTCTGCATATCCTCGTGCTGTACGACTGTTTCCTGCGGCATGAATAATTCTTGTTCCTGTCGTTGCCGGTGTTCCAAATCCTGCTGTACTTCAGGATGCAGGGCTACGGATATGCGATGCTCGCTGTCGAGATGCCCCATTGTTACCTTTTCGGCAAAATCGGCTCCAATAACGTTGTTCAGAATTTCCAGCCGTTTCTCGATGGGCTGCTCCTCGATGGAATTGGAGGTCAGCACGACAATCTCATCATCCGTCAGGTCGTACACCATGTCGGCTGAAGCCTTTTCGGATTGTACGGTAAGCGTCCGTGCCTCGGTATCGACGATAAGACCGTGAGAAGCAAGGCACTCCTGCCATTTCTCGTTGGAAAAATAGACCGGAGAGGTAATCAGTTCCTTGTAAGGCCGTGCCGGTTCCTGACTGCGTGGTCGGCTGACCATCGGCGTGATGACCGCCTGCAAGTCCTGCAGTACGTCTCGTTGTTGCAAAGGCTGCGTCTGTTGTCCTCCTTTGTAGTAGAATCCGTAGCCGCCCGATTGCAGTTCGCCGGGCTTCATGCGACCGTCCGGTCGTTCGGGGACGATGGACGGCCCCGGAAAGAAAAGCTGGCCACCGACCCTGCGCAGGTGGAAGCCCCACTGGTTGCGAGGTGTCCAGCCGAGAAACGGCGGGGGCATACCCAGCCGTCCCATGTGCCCGTATTCGCCGATGCCGATGCGGTAGCCGTGCAGCCCCATCGCCACACGCCCGTTGGCATTGCGGGCATGTACGAAGTTCTTAGGCAGGTAAAAGTCTTTGGCAACGATGCTCGTAAGCACGTTGTAGGCTTTCTTGTTGGCCGTGTTCGTTCCCCAGTCTGTCAGAGCCAACATCTGACGTTCGGTAATCGGATAGACCAGCAACGGAGAATCATGCCCCTGCACGATCAGCCGGTAGCCCCCTCCGTCAAACGCAATATGGGCTTGCAGCCCGTTGCGCATCAGCATAGTGCGCATTTCGGGCTGCAAATCCATCTGCCGGGGATTGGTATTCGTTCGTATCGCCATAGTCTGATAGGATGATTGTTGTTATTATGCGTCGCCGCTTTCCATTGCCGCCTCCAATTGTTCATCCTTGTGGCGGACGAACGCGGCGGCGGAATCGTCGCAGACAGTCAGATTGTTCTGCCGGCAGTAGCCGACATATTCTTCCTGCCATTCGGCGGAAAAATGATTGACGTAATCGAGCCAGCCGTATTCGCCGCTCTGCATCTTCTCGATGAGTACCTCTTCAGGATAATATTCGTTTTGTGACATAGCTTATGAATTGATGGTTCTACTTGTGGAGTGCAGCCGCACGGTTGCGCTCGCCGCTTTTCTTCTGCTCGTTCCACATTTCTTCGGTGTAGTCCTCTTCCGAAACATAGTCCAGATTCCCGTCATTGTCCATGATCCAGCAGCCGTAACAACCGAAGGTGTACTTGTCCCACTCGCGCTTGGGCTGGTTACGCCATTGCTGCGCGTCGCCCGAACAGAAACGGATGCCGATCTTGGCGTGCAGGTCGATTCCCACAGTGGCAGGTTCATCGTCCACCACAACCGTCAGCGGTTCGCCATGCTGCATTCCGTTTATCTCCACCGCACCGAGGCGCATAATTTCGGCCAACACCTTCAGGTTACGTGCAATGATGGGTGTGGGGACATACATCACTTGTTTCGTCCCGGTGTCGATCTGTACGAAAGCCTTGCTGCTTCGTCCGTCCGCCATCTCCACATCGGCGATAATCGCTTTGCCTGCGAGCAACTGTTTCTGTTGCGCTTCGTCGTAACGTTCCAACGGCGAGGATTTCAGTGCCGGATAGAAGACCACATCCGCCTGACCGTTGTCCATGCGGATAATGGCGAAGCGGCTCCTGCTCTCGATTCGCTCACCCTTTTCATCAGTGATACGCACGGGAAGTACGGGGGAATGTCGTCCGTTGCAAATATCGTCCAATACGTGCATCGGCAAATCCTCGATCATCTCACGGGTAAGACCGAATCGTTCCAGTGCCGGGAAGGGTAATTCCTCAAACTCAAATTGTACTTTTTTCATACTATATTCATATTGTAAAATTATACTTCTACAAAGATAGTGTCACCTTATTTGGATAAGCAAAAAGCACAACTATATAAATGATTATAATATAGTATTTTTATGATATTAGTACGATTTTGATGATATAATCGTACTAATTGGTGTAAAAAACACAAAACAACAAGACAAAGAGAGGAAATTTATTTCCGCTATAAAGTGGACGTGGTAATTTTGTCGTATGAGAAAGATTTTACTGATGATAATATCGGGTGTCTCGTTCTGTACGATACCCGTTCACGCGCAATTCTGCACGATTGCCACGACACCCCAACGATACAAAGTGGAAGCCCTGTATGAGGATATGAAAAAGCCGGAGCCAATGCCCGGAAGCACGGTTCCCGTACAGGAAATGGCATCGGAAGTTTTAGGGGTGGCTGAAACTGCCGATGTCCGCAAGAAGATATGGATCGACCGCTATCTCAGCGTGTCTTATCCGCTGCGTCGCATCCGAATCACTTCTCCTTATGGCTATCGTAAAGACCCGTTTACCGGAAAAAGGAAGTTTCACGGAGGCATCGACCTCCATGCCCGAAGCGAAAAGGTATTGGTTATGTTGGACGGTGTGGTCGTGAAAGTCGGACAGGATAAAACTTCCGGCAAATACGTGACCTTGCAGCACGGAAATTACCTCATTAGCTATTGCCACCTCTCACGGGTGCTTGCTGTCAAAGGCGCGGTGGTTCATCCTCGTGATGTAGTCGGAATCACTGGCTCGACAGGTCGCAGTACGGGCGAACATCTGCATATCACTTGCAAACTCAATGGCGAAAGCATCAATCCCATGCTCCTGTTAGACTTTATCAAGGCCACGCAGCAGGAGTGTGTGTCGGCATTACTGCAAACAAAATAATCAAATTGAACGGAATCTGGCCTGCAACGCCTCTATTTTCGAGATCAGTTGCTCGAAGGTAAAATGCTCGCCGTATATCATAGACTCCTGCATGGCCTTATAGTCATCTTGCCATACTTTCAGCACTTCTTCAGGAGGCAACAGGACGATACGTTTGCGTATGTCGGGCGTATAGTCCACATCCTTGATGGAAGTAAACAGCTCCCTATGATGGTGGATGGTGCTCCATAACTCGTCATCGCTGACGGCTTTTTGCGCAAAAGGCTCGTCCATCATTTTCATCAGATCGTAAAGATGGCGCGACTTGCGGTTGGCATGGCGGCAGCCGTTGGTAGTAAACAGTTCGTGAAGCAGGAATGCTTTTTCCAAAAAGGTCTTTTCCGGTACGGCCGAGATGATATCCACATCCGCAACTGAAGTGTCTATCGTGGAATTTTTACTTACCAAAGACTTTACTTTTGCCTTGGTAGTAGGCTCGAATAGCGACCTTGCACCAATTTCCAACAACACCTCAGATTGCAGATAATCGGGGCCGGTATTCCCAAAGACCGATTCGTAAGCGATATGCACTTTGCGTGGTTCCGGATAGGTTGCATCCCCTTCGCCGTCCGGATCTGGCGTTATCGTGCAATGGTCGGCCAGACCTTTTTCATTGACGATTCCCTGCAAATCCATAGCGAAAACCTCCTTGACAAACAGCGATGATGCCTTACGCAGTTTCTTCAGTTGCTTTTTGGTCAAGTCACCTTCCAAGCCGAAAACGCTTCGGTCAATGGCAAGGTCGATGTCCTCCGAGAACCTGGAAATCAAATTCCACACCTTGCTCAAAGATGATCCGCCTTTGAAAACCAGCTTATCCGCATATGGTAATGTATAGACCGCTTGTAGAATCCCTGTTACCCAAATATCCTTTTCTATCGCCTTGGGGTCATCAATGCCCAACCGCAGACTGACTTGTTCATAGATGGTACGGCGCGTATCCGCCGGAAGTTGCAGAAATTTATTCATAATGCCTTCAATATTATAGAGCGAATCCATCCCGGAACAAGTTTCAAGTCCTCGGTAATCAGCTCTTGGGGTTCATTGGATAGTAATTGTTTGATACGGTTGAGCTGTTCCTCGCTCACGTTGCCTTGTCCCAGCCTCTGGAGGGCAAATGTAATCAGCATGATAAGTTCTGATTTGAAATTGAGCTTCTTGGGTACGACACGCTTGAAGAGAATACCTCTACCGTTATATATTTTTATTCTTCGGGATGTACCATCGGTGAAATAGACCGCATTCATCGGCACTTGTGTAGAGAGGCCGAGCTTGTTCAATGCAGCGTCCCCGGTAGGCACGATACGACACTTATCCCTTTGGGCAATAGCTTGTGCGACATCATCCACACTGGGATACACGATTCCGAAGCCGAACTCGGTATCGACTTTCGGCTTACAGTAAATACCTCTTGCAAGACGGATTATCTTTCCGGATAACGTGATACGCTCAAAAACCTTGTTGATGGTCTTCTGCTCTCCCATATCCGCGAAATCACTTGCAAACAGTATAGCACCGTACTTTTTTCTGTTTATAACGGCAATTATCTTTTTATCAATACTTTGAGCTGCCATTTTTATTGCTGTTTTGTCGTAAAAAACACACTTTTTTACGACATTTTCCACTGCAAAAGTACAACGTTTTACCGAATCGCCCAAACATAATTGATGATTTTGTTTCTATTTCCTGTTTTACTCCCATTTCTCCCTTCACCTCGCTGGAGCTGCCCTCCATTTTCATCGGCGAATGTAGGACGAAGCGCATAATCGCCAAACCGCATTGCCATTCGGATAACGAAAACAGACTGTTGCACGGTCGGTTTTCTATCCGGGTTTGGCTTATGATGCCGTAGCTTCTTCCTCTTGTTGCCTCAAAAATAGAGAGTACAGCCCTGCAGCTTGAAAGCAGGGAAAGAAAAACAAAGTTTAACGATAAGTAAAGAAGATGAAAGAAGAAATTAAACAGAATGGCAGAACGGTGTTGTCAAGCACGGACGGCTTTTCAATGCCTATGTTTTTCAACAACTTGTGCGGCAAAAACTTCTCAGGCGAAAAGTACCGTGACTATATCCGAGACATCGCTCTTGGAGAAATGGGCTTCCAGCCCGGAGAAATCTCGTTGTACCGTGAAGGCAAACAAGTCGGAACCGGCATAATTCCGAAACTTTGAACATAAACAGACTTAATAATTTGTAGATATGGGAACAATTACTATTCATCCGGCGGAAGCCTATCTCCGTAACGAACAAAATCCCACCTCCTTGTATGTACGGATTGGTGGACAACGTAGGCGTTTATTTATCAACCGAGACGAAAATCTCATTGGCATTATTGCACCGAGAAAACGAAAAAGAGGTCATATTTTCACCGATTGGGCAAGCATTGAGAAAATATATTATCCGTCCCATGAACAGGAAGCAAATACGGACAGGAAGCTGATTTTGAAGTACCAGAAACTTGCACGGCTTGCCACGCATACAAACGACTGGCTTCGCACAATCGCCGATGCGGATTTGGATAAGTCCCTTTACGAGAACCACATCACTACCGGTACACGCATCGACGGCAAGTGTATCGGGCTTGCCACAATCGAAAAATATTGCGGAACGGCAGAAATGCACCTCTTCAGACAGGCAATGAAGAACAAAAAAAGTTTTTCCACATGCCGCTTTGACTTCTGTGGCTATGACGGTACGCTGTGGTGCGAGCCACGAGATAATGGCGATATGACCGCAGGCTTCAGCAAGGAATACAGGAATTGCGGCAACGGTTATTACTACCTGCTTATCAATGACGAATATATGATCGGTTACGACATCGACTGACAGTCATAGCATCGAAAGCAATCCGTATCAGGCAAAGGCTTGATACGGATTGTCGCTGCGGTCTGCCGACAGTTTCCTTTTCTATTTGTTACTTTCTCCCTTTTATTGATAAAGTCTTTCTTCCTTTTATAGTCTGCCATCCGGCATCGTGCGGCCAGTTTGCCTCAAGAGACTTTCCGCATTTTGTGTAACACGTTACATAAAGTGCGGAAAGCCACTTTTGCAAAAGGACGGACGCGGACAGACTTGAAGTTGCGGAGGACGATATGAATATTGCCCTCCGCAGTTCCAAGACAGTCCGCCGGGAAGTCCGTCCCGGCTGTCCGCTTCACTGTTTTACCTGTTTTCAATCCTTTTCTAACCATTTCCATACCGCTTTTCCGCTGCCGTGCAACCTGCCGGGGATTGAATTTTTCCGCGAAGGTAATCTGCCCGTCCCAATCTTGCCAATGCCGGCGTTCCGCCGCGAGTGAACCGTAAAAATCTTCCTCTCCGCTGTCGAGCGTATTTTCACGGATCAGCCTTGTCCGATTGCTCCTGCCACCTTCTGAATGCAGAAAAAATCATCCCGACGGTCGCAAACAGGCCGAACAAAGGGAAATAAAAAACAAGGTTAAATATGAGTTACGACAAATTGAAATCACTGGTAGCCAACGTGGAAGCCATAGAAACCGCAATGAAAATCAAGGTGCAGGGCAGAACGGCTACACAAGAGGAGAAAGCCGTATTATCCCGATATTCGGGTTTCGGTGGCATTAAGGAAGTGTTGAACATCGGCACAGACCGACCCATAGGCGGCAACATGGACGAACCTGTACGCAGGTTGCAGGAACTTATAGACGCATATCCCTATTTCACGGAACCGATGCGGCAAGCCGTTACCGAGAGCATCAAGGCATCTGTCCTGACCGCTTTTTACACACCGAAATTCATTGTCGATGCGGTGGCAAGGCAGATACACGCCACGTTCCGACAAAACGGTCTGCAAATGCGCTCGTTTCTCGAACCGTCCGCAGGAATTGGCGGTTTCCTGCCCGTAGCCATGCCGGACACGTATGACTATGCCATTGAGAAAGACCATATTTCGGGGCTGATACTTTCGTTATTGCAAGATGATACGGTAACAAGTACGGGCGGATTTGAGACAATCGGAGAAATGGGTTTCGAGCATACGAAATTCGATGTCATAGCCTCCAATATCCCGTTCGGGAATTTCCGTGTATTCGATGCGGAGCTATGGAAAAAAGGCGGCGCATACGAACAGGCTACCAAAACCATACACAACTACTTTTTCGTCAAGGCTATGGAATTGCTCAACGAGGGCGGTCTGCTGGCTTTTATCACATCAAGGGGCATAGCGGACACGGCAGGCAACAAGTTCGTGCGCGAGTATCTTGTGAACAATGCCGACCTGATTAGCGCAATCCGTCTGCCCGACACACTTTTCATGCAGACAAGCGGCATCGAGGTAGGCAGCGACTTACTTGTATTCCAAAAGCATACGCACAAAGCGGCATTGTCGCTCCGTGAGCGGTCGTTTCTGCAGACCTATAAGGAAAAGGTCGAAGCGGCAGGAACAATGACGGAGAACACCAACCGGATTTTTACCATGCCCAAAACCGCATTGGCAACCGGAAGCCGCATTGTGATGAACCAGTACGGCAAGTATGTACGCAAATACCAGTGGCTCGGCGATGAAAATGCCATGTCGCAATACCTTTCCGCATTGCTCAAGCATGATTTTGACCGCTATTTCCGCAAAGGGCTTTTTATGGGTGGCGGATGCGGCGAAGCTCCGGCGCAGATGTCGCTTTTCGGCAGTACAGCCATTGAGACAGCGAACAGAGGCAGACGTGCCTACACGGACGAGCAGGAAGCATGGATGAAAGAGGGCGCAATGGTGGCATTCGAGGGACAGGTCGGTGTTATCCGCTTCCGTAAGTCAAGCCATTATGAAGAAATGGCAGTCGATTTCGTGCCGGTGGACGAGGGCAAGGTGAACACGGACAGGGCAAACGACTATTTCCCTATCCGTAAGGCATACTTTGAACTGTCAGCCAAAGAACGGGAGGAACAAAAGGAGCAACCGTATTTGCGTGAACGGTTGAACACGCTTTATGACGCTTTCGTAGCCAAGTGGGGCTGTTTCCATGCGAACGACAACAAGGAGTTTATCATGCTTGACAGCCTCGGCGTGGAGGTGTTCACGATTGAAATGCAGGTAGGCAAAGATATATTCAAAGCCGATATCATGCGTGAACCCGTAGCGTTCAAGAAGATAGACACCGACAAGAAACTGACCCCGACAGAAGCGTTGGCAAGCTGCCTGAACTTTTACGGCTGTGTGGATATGGATTATCTGATGCAGACCACCGGAAAGGACGAGGAAGAGATTATCGGCGACCTCAAAGACGAGATTTTCTATAATCCCGTCCGTGACGCATGGGAACACAAAGGCTGTTTCCTTGCAGGCAATGTCATCGACAAGTGTAAAGAGGTTGTTTCCTGTCTGCCCGACCTCTCGGATAAAAGAAAGGAGTGGACGGAAGCCGCCATTAAAGCATTGGAGGCCACCGTACCCGAACCGATACCGTTTGAAGAACTCGATATCAATATGGGCGAACGCTGGATCGACACGGCTTTATATGCCGAGTTTGCAGCAGAACTTTTCGGAACGGAAACCAGTGTGATGTACTTCGATGTGAACGACACCTATCTGGTGCGTCTGCAAGGGTATTCCCCCGTAGCCTATAACACCTATTCCATGCGAAACTACAACGGCGAGGAGTTGTTCGTACACGCTTTGCAAGATACCGTACCCGAAATAACGAAAGAGATAGAGCGCAACGGTGAAAAGGTGCGTGTGCCGGACGAGGAAGCCATACAGGAAGCGGCGGCCAAGATACAGGAGATAAGAACCCGTTTCAATGAATGGCTCGACAACCAGTCGGCAGAAGTGCGCAACGAGCTTGCAAGGGTGTATAACGAACGCTTCAATTGCTATGTACGTCCGTCCTATGACGGTTCGGCACAGACTTTCCCCGGACTTTCTTTCGAGCAGTTCCCATACGACAGCCTCTATCCCTCGCAAAAGGATGCGATTTGGATGATTAAGCAGCTCGGCGGCGGTATCTGCTGGCACGAGGTAGGCACGGGCAAGACGATGATTATGTGTGTCGCAGCCTACGAAATGAAACGTCTCGGATTGGCGCAGAAGCCCATGATTATAGGCTTGAAAGCCAACGTTCACGAGATTGCCGACACGTTCCGCAAGGCTTATCCCTCGGCAAAGATACTCTATCCCGGCAAGGAAGATTTCACCCCTGCCAACCGCAAAGAGGTGTTTTCCAAGATAAAAAACAATAATTGGGATTGTATTATCCTGACACACGACCAGTTTGCCAAGATACCGCAGTCGGAGGAAACGATGATAGAGATATTCACAGAGGAGCTTTGCGATGTCGAGCGCAATCTGGAGGTGCTGGAGCAATCCACCATGCGTTACCGTAGCGGCAGGATGCAAGAGGGGCTGGAAAAGCGCAAGCAGAACCTTTCGGCCAAACTTCAGGAGCTACGGATGAAAATCAATGAAAGGAAAGATGAAACGGTGGATTTTCACTCGATGGGCATAGACCACATATTTGTCGATGAGAGCCACATTTTCAAGAACTTAATGTTTCAGACACGACACACAAGGGTTGCAGGTATCGGCAACACACGAGGCTCGCAAAGGGCGATGAACCTCTTGTTTGCCATTCGGGACATTCAGCACCAGACAGGGCGTGATTTGGGCGCAACATTCTTGTCGGGCACTGTCGTTGTCAATGCCCTTACGGAACTTTATGTGATGTTCAAATATTTACGCCCACACGAACTGCAACGTCAGCAGATTTCGTGCTTCGATGCGTGGGCGGCGATATTCACGCAAAAGACCGCTGACTATGAGCTGAACGTGACAGGTGCAATCAAGCGCAAAGAGCGTTTCCGCACCTACATCAAAGTGCCGGAACTGGCAATGTTCCTGCGTGAGATTACCGATTATCGCACTGCCGACATGATAAACCTCGATGTACCGGAGAAAAATGTGCGTTTCCTCTCTCATGCGCCGACTATCCAGCAGGAGGAAATGATCGGTCGGTTGGTGTCGTTCGCCAAAAGTGGCGAATGGGAGGATTTGGGAATTGACATACCCGAACCTGACAACCTCGACAAGGCAAAGATGCTGATTGCAACCAATGTAGCCCGAAAAATGGCTCTCGACATGCGTTTGTTGGGCGACAAGTTCAGTGACGATGCCGGTAACAAGGCTTCTATCTGCGCAAGGACAATCTATGATTATTATATGCGCTCGAACGCCAACCGGGGTACGCAGTTTGTTTTCAGCGACCTTGGTACGTACAAGCCGAACGAGTGGAACATCTACTGTGACATCAAGGAGAAACTGGTGCGGTTAGGTATTCCGGCGGACGAAATACAGTTTATCCAATGTGCCACGACCGAACGGGCAAGAAAACGGCTGTTCGAGGATATGAACAACGGCAAGGTGCGTGTGCTTTTCGGCAGCACTACCATGTTGGGTACAGGCGTGAACGCACAACAGCGAGCCGTAGCGGTACATCATTTGGAGATACCCTGGCGTCCGGCCGACATGGAGCAGCGCAACGGCAGGGCGGTACGCAAGGGCAACACCGTGAAGCTGTGGGGCGATAACGTGGTCGATTTGGTGATTTACGGCACGGAAAAGACACTTGATGCCTACAAATTCAATCTGCTTAGAAACAAACAGATGTTCATATCCCAAATCAACAACGGCACAATCGCTGTGCGCCGCATAGACGAGGGCGGCATGGACGAGGACAACGGCATGAACTTCGCCGAGTTCGTGGCTATTCTTTCAGGCAATACCGACCTGCTGAATAAGGCAAAGCTCGACAACAAGATTATGCAGCTTGAAAAGGAACAGGCCATTTTCAAGAAAGAACGCATCCGTGCCGAGCGAAAGATTGCAGCCTCTCGTGAAGATATTGAAAAAGCGAAGCGCACAAAGGATTGTTTCATAAAGGATTTGGAATACATCACCTCTTACGAGGGCACAAAGGCAACGATGCTTCTGAACCTGCCACAAGCCACTGCAGAGGAAATCGGACGCGAACTGCACCGCATATCCAAGACCTACCGCAGCGGAGCATACGCCACTATCGGCACGTATGCAGGACTTGACTTGTTGGTGCGCAGCGAGTACAACATCACGGGGGTATTCGAGCGTAACATGTTCTTTGTCGCAGGATTAAGCGGACTGAAATACCAATGCGGACTAAGCGGTGCATTGCCCCTCGGCTTCGTGGATGCGTCACGTTATCCGCAAGGCGCACTAAGCAAATTGCCTTCACTTATCGAGAAGCAGCAGAAAGCGGTGGAACGGGCGGAAAACGAAATCCCCGTATTACAGGACATCGTTTGTCGCAAGTGGAGCAAGGCCGATGAATTGGTAAAGCTCAAACTGGAATGTAAGGAGTTGCAGCGTAAGATTGACGAAAGCCTCAAAGAAGCGGAACGCTCGCACTCTCTACCTGAAACAACGTCTGCCGAGTACGAACCCAAAGCTGCCTAATTCATTCATATTTAACCTTTCCCTCTGTTCGGTAGTGATTGCCGGACAGGGGGATTTTTCGTTCCGGTCTGCCGACGGCCATATCCATTTATAGGCTGGACACTCGTATCGTCTGGTGTACGCGGTGCGACTATGCCCTTATAGTATTCTTTTTCCCTTTTATACAATTTTCCGGTTCATCCCTTTATAGCTTCTCCATGACCGCTTTCCCGACTTCGCTCCCTGTCGTACCGGTTTGGTTTTATCAGATGCAAAGGTAGGCTGTCGCGCTTGATCCGGCGGCTTGAAGTGTATTTCCTGCAAATTCTTCCTTTCTATGAAAGAGTAATTGGCAGGAAAAGCCTGACGGATGAAGCTGTACCGACTGCCGTGTACCGCATCCATAAAATCCCAAAGCGGTTCCGCCAGAAAGGAATCGAGCAAAGGGAAAAATAAAAACAGATATTCAAGGTAACGGCAGGACTAACCACCTGCCACAAACAAATTTCTATTATGTTATACGTTCATACTATCGGTCGCATCGGCAAAGATTGCCAAGTTATCACTGGAACACACGGCACGTTCATCGCTTTTGATATTGCCGTTGATGATTATTCACACGGGAATAACGTCACTACATGGGTAAGGGTAAGAAGCAAAAAAGAGAACCATATCCGACTGTCGGAATATCTTACCAAAGGACGGCTGGTACTCATTGAGGGAACGCTGTCGGCTTCCTTGTGGAAGGACAGGAACGAGGACTACCAAATCCAGTTCTCCATTGCGGCGGATGCGTTGGAGTTCATCAATACCGGTAAACGGGACAGCCAAAGCAATAACCCCGATGCGGATAATCCGGTAAGTGACGCGGAGGATGTTCCTATGCCTCCTGCCGATATGCCGCAGGATGATACGGACGATTTGCCGTTCTGATATTATCCATGTATATCGCAGATAATAAGGCGATACTAAGTGTAGTATATACTATATGTAGTAAATTAGGAAACCTATCGTTTACTCATCATAGTATATGCTGCATTTAGCCACGTATCATTTTAGTATTGTAGTAAATACTTGCATACTACATTACTAAAATAATATTCGTAGTAAAATAGTATATACTAATTGTAGTATTTACGAATAATAGTATTATCTTTGTACCATAAATTAAAGAGTGAGACAATGACAAAAATAATTGCAATCCTTAACCATAAGGGCGGTGTCGGGAAGACGACCACCACCATCAACCTGGCTGCCGCCTTGCAGCAGAAGAAAAAGCGCGTGCTGGCTATCGACATGGACGGTCAGGCAAACCTCACGGAATCTTTCGGACTCTCTATCGAGGAGGAAAAGACCGTTTACGGGGCGATGAAAGGCGAATATCCTCTGCCGCTGGTCAAAGCGGAAAACGGCATTTCTATTGTTCCGGCCTGCCTCGACCTCTCGGCGGCGGAATCCGAACTTATCAATGAACCCGGACGGGAACTGATTCTGAAAGGACTGATTGCCCGGCTGCCCGACACGCAGAAATTCGACTATATCCTTATCGACTGTCCTCCCTCTTTGGGGCTGCTTACGCTGAACGCCCTTACCGCAGCCGATTATCTGATTATTCCCGTTCAGGCACAGTTTCTTGCCATGCGAGGCATGGCAAAGATTACGAATGTAATCGAGATTGTCAGGGAACGGCTGAACCCGAATCTGAATATCGGCGGCATCGTCATCACCCAGTTTGACAAACGCAAGACGCTGAACAAAAACGTGTCGGAAATCATCAACGATTCATTTTGCGACAAGGTGTTCAAGACCGTCATAAGGGACAACGTGGCACTGGCCGAAGCCCCGATTAAGGGAAAGAACATTTTTGAATATAACAAGAACAGTAACGGAGCCAAAGACTATATGTCACTGGCGCAAGAGGTACTGAAATTAAAGTAAACGGATATGGCTAAAAAAGATTTGACTGGAGATATGAAAAGCGGGCTGGACGGTCTGTTGTCACCCACCAAGAAACCTGCCGGTGAGAAACGGCAGGAAGCACCCGCTACCAAAAAAGAACCGGCAGTGCATTGCAATTTTGTCATAGACAAGAGTATTCATACCCGGATGAAATACCTTGCCATAGACAAAAACATGTCTCTCAGAGATATTGTGAACGAAGCAATGAAGGAGTATCTGGAGAAGCATGGGAAATGACCCGGTGCGGTTGCCGCGTCCCCTTGTTCGGTTGGATGCGGCAATCCTACGCCGGAAGCCTTTTATAATATTTGCATAGCTTCCCACCGCTCTTAATCTCAAAACCGGAGGCTTCCTCTTTTCTATATCCATAGAACACACCTGTATTCTGTCCGTTCTGTGTAATATTCCGGACGGAAGTTCATTTATAGATCATCTGCCAGGAGGTAGATGATTTTTCTTTTTTACACACCATTTGTAACCGCAGGCTGTATTCCTCTTCTATTCATCTTTCTTACCGCTTATCCGGCCTCATTCCCTGCCATTGCCGGTTGGTTTTATCAGACGCAAAGGTAGGCTGCCGCGCTTGATTCCGTCACTTTGAAGTGCATTTCCTGTAAAATTCTTCCTTTCCGAGAAAGAGTAATTTTCCGGAAAAAGCGTCGGAATCAGCTTGTCCGGCAGCCCTGTACCGCATCTGTAAATCCCAAACGGTTCAGGCAGGAAAAAGAACCGAAAAGAGGGAAAATAAAAATAAAATCAATAAATGTAAACAATTAAAATTAAACGCATTATGGAAACAGCAATCAATCAAACGGCAGTGAAGAACATCGTATCGGTAGCATTGGCAGACATTCAGCCGAGCAACTACAACCCTCGCAAGAACTTTGACGAAAAGAGCCTTGCGGAATTGGCAGACAGCATTCGTCAGCAGGGAGTGCTACAGGCTATCGGAGTACGCCCCATTGCGGAAGACCGCTTCGAGATTGTTTTTGGGGAGCGGAGATACAGGGCTTCGCAAATCGCAGGTTTGGAAGAAATACCTGCTGTCATCTTGGATATTTCGGACGAGACCGCCGAGGAAATGGCAGTGACCGAAAACCTGCAACGAAAAGATGTGACACCCATTGAGGAAGCCAACGCATACCAAAAGCTCATCGAGAGCGGTCGCCATGATGTGCAGTCCTTGGCGGTGCAGTTCGGCAAAAACGAAAGCTATATCCGCACACGGCTCAAATTCGTTTCCTTGATACCCGAAATTGCCCGACTGTTGGAGCAAGACGAACTGACTATCAGCGTGGCAACCGAAATCTGCCGTTATGGAGAAGATATACAGCACGACATCTACGAGAAACATCTGAAAGAGGGTTTGCTGTATAACAGTTGGCGAGGGATGAAAGCCTCCGAGGTGGCAAAAAACATCGAACGAAGCTACACCACTGACCTCAAGCGGTATTTTTTCGACAAGACGGTATGCCTTTCGTGTCCCCACAACACCAATAACATGATGTTGTTCTGTGAAGAGGGCAGTTGCGGAAATTGCGCCAACCGAAAATGCCTTGAGGAAATGAACGCATCGTACCTTGCGGAAAAAGCCGTACAGCTCATGGAACAGCGACCCCTTGCTTTACTTTGTCGTGATTTTTACGGTTGCAATGAAAAAGTGGTCGAACAACTCGTGGCATCGGGCTTTGAGGTTGAGAAACTTTCGGTGCGTCCTGCCGACTATCCCGAAGAACCCGAAACTCCCGACATGGAGGATTACGAGAACGCAGAGGAATATGCGGAAGCATACAAGGAGTACGAAAAAGAGCTGTCGGAATACAAGGAAGAATGTGAGGACGTGAACTGCAGGAGCGAAGCAGGAGAAATCACACTATATGTGACGATTGGGCACAATGACATATCATTATGTTATGTAGAAAATGCCCAAGTACAGGCAGTGACGGGAGAAGCCAAAGAAACGGTCGTTTCCCCGATTGAAAAATTGGAGAAACAGGACAAGCGCAACAAGGAGATTGCGCAAGAAAAGACCGTAGAGGACACCAAAAAGCAGATTTTGGAGGTCGATATGACGGAAACCAAGTTTGGCGCAGACGAGGACAAGATGATTTATTTCTTCATGCTCCCATTTCTTCGCAGAGAGCATTTCGAGGCTATGGGTATAGAAGCAAAAGAAACCTACTACTACCTTAATGACGAGGACAAGATGAACATCATCGCCAATCTTACCGCCAAGCAAAAAGCTATTATCCGCAGGGATTTCTTGATTTCCAATTTCAAGAACGCATCGGGCAGCAATGCCACAGCATCCCTCTTGCTCAATTTTGCCAAGAAACACATGCCCGACCAGTTGGCAGATATCCAAAACGGACACAATGAGGTTTACAAGAAGCGACACCTACGTATCGAAGAAAAGATTGCCGTTCTTTCGGTACAGGAAAAGGCAAAGCAGGAAGCAAACGCCACCGAAGACAGGCAACCCGAAACGGAGGTGCAGAACGAGCAGCAAACCGAGGAAATTGCAGCTTAACAGCCTCTCGGCTGATGAATGGAGGACGGAGAAATCCGCCCTCTGTTTTTTTTGTGCAAAGTAAGGCATTTGTGAGTGGCAGCCCACATCCTTTTATACCTATCAAGTTCTTGCTTATTCCGGCTCGTGCATAACGAGCCGACACCCTTTTCTATCTCTGTTACTATCCCCTTTATAGCGTTTCCCAGGATTCAGACAGCCCGTGTCGTCTCCGGTCTGTTTTTAGGATGCAAAGGTGGACTGCCGCGCCTGATTCCGCCGCTTTGAAGTGCATTTCTCGAAAAATTCTTCCTTCCTGCGTAAGCGTAATTTTCCGGAAAAAGCGTCGGAAAGGGCTTCTTCGTCAGTCTCTTGAACGCATCGTAAAACCCGAACGGCTCCGACAAAGGGATGCCGAACAGAGGGAAGAAAAACAAATCATTAAAATTCAAGACAATGGACAACATCAAAGGAAGCAAGGAGTACAAACTCGCCAAAGAGTGGGAAATGGCGGTAAACAGTTTCAGTTTCAACCCCAAGCGGTTTGCCGCTGCTATCCCCGATATGCACCCCACACTGCAGCAGAGCCTTTACCGGCTTATCAAGGAGTGTATCGTGGTCATGGCAGACGAGACACGGCGATATGATGACCGCAACCGTGCATCGCACGAGGAAGCGAAACGCATCATGGAATACCTCAATGAGAACGGACGGAATATCCCTTTAAGATAACAGCGTATGAAAACACAGGAAGTACAATTTAACGGCATTACATATACCTGCCGTGTGGTGGAATCCAACGAGGGCGAAGAATTGCTGATCGGTTCGACCGTCCTGCTTGATGCCCTTCATCCGGGTAGCTTCGAGGACGAAAACGAAGGTTTTGCCAGCAAGGAAGCCGAACAGCTTTACGACGAGATATTTTTCTTCACGGACAAAAACACCCTCAATTTACCAGACGAGGAACTGATTGCCGAACTGAAGCAATACAATCCCGAATGGTTCGACTAAATAAATCAATAATCATCTAAAAATTAAAAGTTATGGACAAAGAGTATGTAATGCAAATCGCACAGACCATCAAAATGCAGTTAGTCTCAATGACACCTATGCCCGTTTTCATGTCGTGGGGTGTCACGGAGTTTGCTGCCACCGTATTCAAAGACCTGCCGGCACTGCGACTTGAAGTGAACGGACGGCTTCATACCGGATATGTCATTATCGCGCTCAACGGTTCCGATTATTACGAGGTGTATCTACTGAAAGGCGCAAGCTCGGAGTGTGTCAATGAGGAAGTCTGCTTCGACGAGTTGGGCGATGTTATCGACCGTGCCATCGAAAGCGGTACGGATAAAAAAGAATACGACAATTTCTGTAATCAACAGTTTGCCGTATTGGTAAGTGGCAAACGAGCCTAAGCAAACAGATGAACAAATGAACACTGTCCGCATCTTTATGTGGACAGTGTTTTCATGTGCGTATGAATATGTCCAAGCTGCAATATCCATTTATATTATATACTACTGTAATGTTTACAAGAACTTTTTTTGTCCGAAAGCCTGTTTTAGGATAGGGTGAAAATATAGAAATACCTGCAATAATATCGTGAGTATTGCAGGTGTTTCACATTTTTATTGACTCTCTTATCTTATCTCAGCCTCGACCGCTATTTCGCTCCGCGTTTGTTCAGCACATCTTTTATCATTTCTTTGACATCCAGCCCGACTTGCACAAAATTCTTGTACAGGATGCGCTCCCGTTCATCTCTCGACTTGAATGTATAGAACTTCGGCAAGGGAACATAGCCGGCTTCCTCTTTTTTTATTTCCCTCATGTCAAAGTCGGTTTTGCAAAAGAACTTCGTTGTTTTGAACTCTTCCGATTCCTGAATGTTCATCGAACCTCCCGTGCCGGTTTTCGTCTTTGTGAAGTCTCGTGCAGTCTGGCCGCAGATCCATCCCGTCGCCATATCAGAAATTTTCGAGGCCGGAACAAGGGAGTCCATATTCTCATTAAGGTTGATGCTTGTTTTATCCCGGTCGATGGTCACACCTTTTTTGACCTGAACCACCTTACCGAAGATGTCATTCGACAGCCATTCCAACGTTTCTTTCGCACGAGCCGAACCGCTTACCACGTTGCCTACCGTCGTGATGATTTTTTGCATTCCGACCTTCCCGTAGTCCGCCTCAAGTTGCGGCAATTCCTGAAAGCCGAGTGTTACACTGACCTTGTTGCTTCGTGCCGTACCAATCAATCGGTCTATCTTGTGGAAATACAAGGTCGGTAGCTCATCCACGATGATGCTTACCGGTATGTTCTTTCCCTGACCGGTATTCACACGGGTAACAAGTCTATTCAAAATCAAAGCGTTCAGCGCACCGATGATACTCTCCATTTCTGGGTCGTTGGCTATCAGCAGATAGCTGGGATTCTTCGGGTCGCTGACTTTCAGGTCGAAATCGTCACCGTCGCGATGAAATACCCAATAGCTTTCCTTAGTCGCCAAACGCGAAGTATAGACACGCAATGTACCTATCATACCTTCGAGCTGCTCCATCGCCTTGTTTTTCAAAGCGGTTTGAAACGGGCCGAGCAAAGGCGCGACCTCATTGTCCGTTTCCAGTACCTCGAAGATTGTCTGGTAACTCTCATTGAGGAACGACAGGATATGCGGCATATCCGAGTATTTCCCCAGCCAGTATGCCGGTTCCACGATGTTGCCACCCTCACGGTCACGCACCACGCCGGTCGGCTTCCAGAATTTCGTCTGCGGATCTTGCCGCTTCTCCGCATACAGTTTCTTGCCGTTGGCATCGTAAGGTTCACGTTCGTAATTCACGAAGAAATAGATGCACGCGGCAAGGAAATTCACCGCAGAAGTCTGGAAGAACTGGTCGCTGCCGCCTCCTCCTTCTTTCTTGCCCTTTTGCAGGGATTCCAACAACGTTTCCGCCGTTTCACTCGCCGCAGCGAGGTTGTTGATATACTTCGCCTGAATCGGGTTCACCCGTCGGCTGTACTCTACATCCACGAAGTTGATGATGTTGAACTTGCACCCTTTTGGCACTTTGCCGAGCTTCTGGTTCTTCTTATAATGATAGTATAACTTGGTAGCGAGTGTCGGATCGGGTAGGTCAGCGCCCTTTCGGGCGCTTTCCCCCCTAAGAACCGTACATGATAGTTTCCCATCATACGGCTCAAGCAATTCAATACTTCGATGAAGTACGCTCATAAAAGTCCTCGTTTTTTGTTTAGAGATTTACAACATGTTTCATGTGCGAGTTGCAGTTTTTCGGCTCCGTTTACTTTCATCATAACGGTTCGCCACGGTGTGTCCTTAGTAATGGTGTTTCCACATATCGGACAACAACGCTTTTGACTTTCCCACATATGTATCAGGGATTTTCTTCCTTTGAGACTCTCTTTCATGCGCAGTAGATTTCTGTCAAGGAAGTAGTCGTACCATTCTGCATCATATGGATTGGCGTCTCCTTTAATTTGGGGATACTTTGTTATTTTGGTATCGAACAGACGTGTCAGAAGGAAATGGGTGTTTCCTTTTGCTGTCTCTGTCTCTATCCCGAAGCACCAATCACGGTTGTTCACACGATGGAAATACCGATTCTTAATCCATCCAAGAGATTTGTTTGAGTGTCGTCTTCGGCACCATCGCCAAATCATATTGAATATCTTTTGGTCGGTTTTCCTGAATGTCTCCGAGGCTGCACAATATCTGTAATACATTGCCCATCCCGTTAATATGGGGTTTAGCATCATGAGAATATCCTCCTGCGTCACTGTTCTGTGTGATTTCAAAAGAACCTTTACCTTGTCAGTAAGTTTCTTCACACCTTTCTTTGACGGTTTGGTCAAAAGTGTATCATTGTATTTGCGTACATTGAATCCAAGAAAATCAAATCCATCGGATATATGGGTTATAACCGTCTTTTCTTCTGATAATTCCAGACCTCTTTCCTTGAAGAAATCAATCAGGATTGGTTTTACCTCATTCTCCAGGATTTCCTTGGACGCTCCTGTAATGATGAAATCATCAGCATATCTCACAAGACTGACTTTTGGGTTATAGGCAACACCATTTTTAGTTGTTGGCTTAAATCCCGAAAGAGCCTTTTCTATGCCGTTAAGAGTGATGTTTGCAAGAGTCGGCGATATTATTCCACCTTGTGGTGTGCCTTCCTCTGTTGGAAAAAGTTCGCCCTTGAATACAAAGCCACATTTAAGCCATTTGCGTAGAATCTCCTTATCCATAGGGATATTGTTGAGAAGCCACTCGTGGCTTATATGGTCGAAGCAGCCCTTTATATCTCCCTCCAACACCCATTCGGGTGAGTATGAACGAGACAGCAAGGTGTGGCAACGAATCATTGCATCTGCGCAACAGCGGTTTTTCCTGAACCCGAAGGAAAACTTGTCTGAGGTAGTTTCTGCCACTGGGTCAAGTGCCATCAGATACAAGGCCTGCATTGCACGGTCTTTCATTGTTGGAATACCCAAGGGGCGGAGTTTGCCGTTACTCTTCTTGATGTTTACTCTCTTTAACGGAAGTGGCTTATAGCCTCTTCTCCTAAGTGTGGAAATGGCCTTGAACTTTAGTTCAGGAGAAGACCAAAGGACTTTGTCGACCCCTGAAGTCTTAGAGCCACTATTCGAGGTCACTCGTCTTACCGCTAATGCCTTGGCATAGAACGAGTGGGTAAGCGTCCACTGCAAAGATTTAACCTTGCCGTACTTACCTTCTTTTTGAGCTTTTACAATACGCGCCTGAAGCTTCTTGACCGCTCCTTCAGCCTTATCCCAGTCTATGCTGGTCCAGTCTTGGTTTCGGTCAGAAGGCGCACACTTGATATTTCTATTTCCGTTCATTTGCTTTCCTTCTTTAAGAAGTTCTTTAAGTTATCTTGTAAAAGAATTACCGCGTGGAAGTCTGCTCACTTTCGTGCCGGATAATGTTGTCAATGCTATGCATAGCATCGGCTCAATCCATATCCGCTCCATTACAGAACGGCATTCGCTTTTTCCACATTCTCATACCTGCATACCTTTCGGCTTTCCTCGCGGTCAGCTTACCCCTATGGGGAGATATACAGGCTTACCGAGTTCCATGTAGATGCCAACCAATGGGTTAGGTTCTGTCTCTCAGCCGGCGGTTCTGATGTTCGTGCATTCTCAAAATTCACAAGAATGTCCCACCGCTTTACCTTTTGGTTCAAGCCTATCAGCGTTGTTTGGCTTGTTCGACTTAACGACCTTTAAATGACAGTTCGCTTTCGCTAACCATACCATTGAGCCAAGCCCCCAGACCGCATAACGCTTGCAGTCGTTGAAATCCCCTCACGGTTCATTCTTCCCCTTTTGGGAGGGTTACCTTGTCGGGGCAGCTTAGTACGGTTTCCACCGCACCTGCCCTTAGGCTACTATTGACGAAACAATAGGTTTAATCAGAGTAATTCTCAGTTAAACAGCCATCTACATGACTTTCTCGTCACACAAATTTGTAATCATAGACCACCATCGCAAAGCCCTTGGCACTATGCTGTCGGATGAACGGTTCTATGATGCTGAACGTCTTGCCGCTGCCCGGCGTTCCGACCACCCATGTGCCCCTGAAACAGTTGCTTATCGAAATCCATCCCTTGCGGAATTTACTTTTGTAATAGTACCGCATCGGTATATTCACGCTGTATTCATTTTCTACTTTCTCCTCGCATTGCTCGAAGCTCTCGTTCTCGAAATTGAAGCGATCTTTGCCAAGTCCTTCCTTGATGAACTTCGAGATATTATCCAGTGCGATATGCACCAATATCACGCCGACCAGCGTGGTAGCCATGTAGAAAATGATATTGAGCGGTAAGGTATAGAACCTCGTTTCCATCGGATGATGGAACAGCCATACGGACAGCACGATCAGGAAAAGTCCGCTGACCAACGGGTATAGCACCTGCCTGCGTGCATCAAATTCCAAATGCTTCTTGTTGCGTGTTCCGATGCAGGTAATACAGATGAGCAGGAACGTGGCGACCTTGCTGTACACAAGATTGCCGTCGTTGTATATCATCCACCGTTTAATGCGCCCGTGAATATCAGTCAGTATTCCGCCCCAGTGGTCGAGCATGGCCGGGTCGATGGCATACTCGAAGAACTCCATCAGCACGGAGATATAGATGACCGCGCGGAATATCTTGTAGAACCCTTGTAGCTCTTTGCTTTCTTCCATTGTTTTGTCCTTTCCCGCTTTTCGTTCCTACTTGTTCAGTGTGATAATCGGCCGCACCTGGTGCGCCTGTGTCTTCGGTGTCTCCTGCATTGCGCCGCTGCCCAATGAGTAGAGCCACGCTTTGGCGGTCTGTTGCCCCTTGACCTCTGTCGATGTCCAGTACCAGCAGTCTTCGTCAGTATCCTGTGGCAACGGTTCACCGCCGCACTTCGTCACAATGGGATTGACCGCTTCCCGGATGGCATACAGCAAACGCATCTGCGCCACCGAGGGGACGTATGCACTTTGTCCGTATCGCCACAAATCGAAGACCGCTTCTGCCATAGGCGAAGCCGTCTCGCGTGTGTCGTATAGTGCAAAGGTATTTGTATTCCCATCGTATGCCCCGATGTCGGCCGACGTGCCCTGCTCGATGCCAAGACTGTCGGCAAATGCCGCCGGAGCAATCTCCCACAGGTAAACAGCATAGCCGTTCCCTTCTGTACCGTCACGCCGTTCGGTATCGAAGACAACCGCTATAGCCCGTTTCCCCGATTGCTCATATTGCGCGTAAGGCATCGTCGTACCGTCCTCACAGAGGACATGCCCCGGACGTACAGCCGTGTCTGGCACGTCGATATGGGCGTCGCAGGCAGCGCACAGCACCGCTGTCACTGCCAGTATCATCGTATGTATCTTCCGTATCTTCATATTTCCGTTTTTTTCTTATTTTATCGGTAGTTTCACTCCTAACACTACACCAGTGCGCAGCAGATCCGCACCCTTAATCATCATGTCGCTCTTTACCTGCCAGTACAGCGTCCATCCCGACCGCAGCACATAGTTGTGTTCATAGCCCACATGAATACCGGCCAGAAACTTTTTCGTGTCGCTCCCCGCCGAAGCCCCGATACGCAGATTACCGTAATGGTTGCGCCCACGCACCACACAGGGCTTGTAAGCCACGCCGAAGCCGTAGGTACGGTAGTTCCGCCAGAAGGATTCCGGGCAGACATGGCCGCAAGAACCGCATTCCGCCCATTTTACATAGCCGTTGGCAAAAAACTCCCACGCATGGCGGTAGTTCATTTCGTGCTCGTAGGCGAGCGTCACATCCATGCCGTTCTCATACAGCAGCCCCACACCAAGCGAGAGGCGACCGTTGTTGCGCTGGGCGTTCGCATTTACAACGAAGCACACGCAGGCAAGCACCAGTATCATCATCTTTTTCATCGTCATTCCTCCTCCAATAAAGTTGTGTTGAACGAATCGGCGGACAGCACATCCTCATAGTCTATGTTCAGGCTGATATTGCGGCCGCTGATTTGGCGCTCCGTCATTTCGATAGTCAGCAGCTTGTCGTTCGGGAATGTCATCTTTTTCACCACAATCACATTGCGGTAGCCATGCCGGAACGTCTTGCCATGTTCCAATACCAGGGCTGGCGTCAGTTCGATGGTCTGTGCGTTGGTTGCTTTGGCGAGCTTCTTGTCCGTCAACTTTACCCGTATCTCGTCAATGTCGAACCGGATGTTCGTCTTGTTTTCTATGGAGAAGTCTATGAAGAAGTAGTCACCGACAGCATAGATATTATTCAGGCGCATCACCATACGGTGCGCTTTGGTGGCGACATTGCGGAATTTCGCAGGTGAACTCCATACACGCCTTGCGAAACGAACCATCTCTGCAGTGGACATCGAGACCGCCGGATTGTTATAGGCATCCCGTTCATGCAGCAGGATTTCCTTATCCGTCACCGCCTCTTTCATCCGTGTGGTGTAGATGAGCGCGTACTGCGTTCGGTATCGCTCCGTCACGATGGTCACGACAGCCAGCACTTCGCCGTCCTCGTGTCCAGTCTCCTTGGGTTTCAGCCGGATGATGTTCTCTATCGGCTGGTCGCCTGCTACCTTATCGGTGGAAATATCCACCATGCGGATAGGCTCCGATGCCGTAATGACGGTCGTTACCTGTTCATTGACCGTCAGCCGCTCCATTTCCTCGTAAGTGCGCTGCGCTTGTGCGTCGTATGTGGCAAGCATCCCTGTCGTTATAAAAAATGCAGCTACGACTCCTTTCTTGTTTACTTTCATATTCATATCATTGATATTGTTGATTTTATTGGTTTCCGTTATTTATTTCTCGATTCCCTTCTTTCGTTCCGTTTCTGCGTTTCAATTCTTCCTGAATCCGCTGTCCGGCAATCTCGCAATACGCCGGCTCGATCTCGAATCCGATATAATGCCTTCCCGTGCGGATGGCAGCAACGGCAGTCGTCCCCGAACCGATACAATTATCCAATACCACATCCCCCTCGTTGGTGTAGGTGCGTATCAGGTACTCCACCAGTGCGACGGGCTTCTGTGTCGGGTGGTAAAACGTCCCCGTCCGATGCTCTTTGGGTATGGATATGACAGAAGTCGGATATTTGTCATCCGCCACGCGCACCGGCACTAATTTCATCTCGCCATAACAGCGGTTCGTAAAATCGTTGCCCGATTTACGCCGTCCGTGATTTCTCCGCTCCGGCGGGCAGGGTGTCATCTGCGGATGATACACCGGTTGCCGGTCATAGAACACGATGATGTCCTCGTGCTGGCGTAACGGCATCCGCTTGGCGTTCAGATGACCCGTCACACGGTCTTTCCGCCATATAAGATTATACCGCCACATCCGGGGTTGCGACAACATGAGCCGTGCGGAGAAGATGCCTTGCGCAAATAGGATAATCGGGCTTCCGGGCTTCGTAATGCGCCGATACTGCTCCCACAACGGTTCAAGCGGAATTTGCCTGTCCCATCCGGCCGAGCCGTTTTTGCGGTTCAGCACACCGTAGGGCAAATCCGCTATCACGGCATCGACACTGCCGTCCGCCATGAGCTTCATACCCTCTATGCAGTCCATATTATACAGGTTGTCCGTCTCTATCATGGCTTTCGTATTTTACTGTTTCTCACGTCCGTTCACCAAATAGACGAACGTGCCGTATTTCAGCTTTACCTTGTTCTTTTTGATAGCCTTGCCGATGGCATTGCTCGTTTTCTGGTAAGCGTTTGTGGCGGCCTGCATTCCCCATTGGGTAAGGCTGTTGCCGTAGCTTCCGGTATTCATGTTCATATTGCCCGAAACCGCACCGCTCGCCACATCCTTGCTCGTTTCCCGGAACTGGCTGTTGGGTACATACAGTCCCTCCATGCCGTCTGTGTCATAAAGCGACAGACTGACCTTTACCAGTTCGTCGTGGATGAGAATGCTGGTAATGTTCCCTTTCACACGCCCTGACGAGAAACCGCTCATGGTAGCGTACAGATATGAGCCGCGCTTGACCACGCACTCATTAATCTCCACATCGTCGAGCAGGCGTAATCGCACGCGCGAGCCGTCCACTGCCTTGATGTCCTCGTCAATGATGGCCTTGATGAGCTTCGGTTCGTGGGCGTCTTTTGCCAGCGTATTGAAGTAGTCTGATGCTGTCTTTACCTTCCGCACGACCTCGCTGGGAGGTTCGTTATCGGACGGAGCTTTTACTGACCGGCTCTCTTCCTCTATTTTACCCTTGACCTCTATGGCCGCCGCAGGCATCTGTGCCGATGCCGCACTGTCCGTTTCAGCAGGTGGCATTACTTCGTTCTGTCCTCTCAGCCTCGCTTGGGCGAGGGCTTTTTCCAGTTCCGCGAGGGCTTCTTGCTCGCGTGTCTTGGCATCGGCAACTTGCGCTGCCATTGCTTTCTCCTGTTGTTGTTCATCGAGCAGGGCGATATCGTCCTGCGTGTATTGAGATTCATATTCTTCTTTGTTGTCATCGGGTTCGTCACGTTCTATATTATCCACTGCGGAGTAGTCTTGTATCTTACCCCACGATTTCGCCATGTTCTCGTATTTGCTGCCTATGCCGTCGCCGCCCTTGATTTGGGCATCCGGCAGGTCAGGGTTCAGGAACTCCGTCGTCTGGAGTGTCTTGTCCGGAATCTTCGCCGTTTCGGTATGGAACAGGTCGAAGATGAAATACGATGCGACCAATAGCGGAATGTACAGGATGGCCGGAAGCATATACTTCGGTTCCTTGAAATTGATTCTATCTGTTATTTTCATCATGCGTCTTTAATTGATTTGTACATACTTGCCTTCAATGGTGCAGTTTTTCAGCACCTCTGCATTCTCCTTTCCGAAAGCGATCAGAATGCTTCCGCAGCCGGGAGAATCCCCTCGTGTCCCGTCCGGACGGTAAAACCGGATACGGTGGCGCAGGAATTTCATTCCGTCCGCTTTCTCGAAGATGACATCTTGAAACATCTTTGAGTCGCAGCGGTTGAACAATAGCGCGATACCGTTGCCATGCTCCGCCAGTTTTCGGACAAACAGCTCGATAAGAGGGCGCGAATATGGAGGATTGAGCCATACGCGCCCTTCCCATTTCCGCGACAGTCCGTCCATGTTCCGGTCGTACATGACCTCGGCCGTCGGCCACAGCGGACGAACGGGAGCACAAGGGTCAAGGTCGAACTTACCCAATGCTTCCAATACCTCTTTAGGTGTGTACCATTCGTCGGACGAATGGGCTGATTTTTCAAACCGTGTATTCATAGGCACTGTTTTATTGCGGTTCATCCGCTTTGTTTTCCCTCATTTCAATCCTTTGCAACCTTTTGTGTCGCTCCCGCAGCACCGAATCCTGCATCTCCGTTGCCGTGCGCGTCATGTGGCTGTAATGGTACGCCATCGTGAGACGGTAGATATTCCATATGAAACCTCCGATTGCGAATCCGAAGATGATGACTAAGAACAGCGTCCGGTGCGCATTGGCAAATCCTTGGACTTTGGCAGCCGCCTTGTCGATGCGTGTCGCTTGGGCGAACTTGCGCCCGGCTGTCACTTCCCGTTCGTAGCGGTCTTTGTATTGCGGATCATTTTTGTCCGGCATTTTCTCACCGAACAGCATCCGCTTGAATCCCTTGATATTCATAACTACTGCTGTTTAATAATTGGCTTTCGTCTTCTGTTCGATGTCTTTGTTCAACAGCGTGCGCCAGTTCACAATGAGCAGCCCGTGCGGATTGTTCTCTGTCCGGGGCACACGCTTGAGCTGTCCCGCCGTGACCAGTTCACGCATGAGGATATTGCTCCGCCGCTCGATACGCTGACGCCCGTAGTAGGTGAACTCCATCTTTTCCTTATTGAAAGCTATGCTGTCACAATAGATAGAGAATACCGAACTCGTCCCCAATATATTGGAGTAAAATCCCTTTTCTTTGAGCGTGTTGTACTGTGCCAGTCCTGTCTCATCCACCAGGTACATCGCTTTCTCCATCGTGTAGCGGATATATTTGTCGTCCGGAGGCAGCGTGAAAAAGAAATGGTGGAACATCTCCACGTGGCTCTTGGCTTCCACGTCGAGCGTTTCGTCCATTGTCGTGCGGTTCACGAGGATTGGCACGTTGCCGTCCAGAACATACACCTTTTTCTGCGCATCCGTGACCATCGTGCGAGCCGTCCAGATGCTCGATACGCTGATGATGATGCACCCCGCAAGGAATGCGGTGCAGATAATGCCCACCAGCCTGATTTTGTTTTCCAAGTTCTTTATAACCATAGTTGTCAAATATTTATAAATTCAATCATTACCTCATTATTCCACCCATCGCTCCGGTAGCTGTCATTTTGGCCTGCTGCGCCACACCTTCGCCGAAGTTTCGGGTAGAGAATGCCGTGTCGCCTTCAGGTATCATCCATGCCGCCAAATCCGGAACGAGGTTCAGGCACTTCAAAGCCACGATGCTTGCCGCCATCAGATACCCGGCGGAGAAGAAGCTGTTTTGCAGGTAAGCCGCCATTGTCTGCTCGCTGGCTGTGATTGCGGTCAGGTTCTCGATTTGGATGCACAGCACAATGTCAAAGAGCAGCAAGACATAAAACCCGACGAAGTAGAGCATAGCCCCGTAGAAATGCACAGTCAGGTAGCGTGTCAGCCACTTCGCCCAAGCACCTTCCCATTTCGGCAGGATGCTGAACGCCCATTGTATCGGGCCGAATATCGTCAGCATACCGAGTAATATCTGCTGACAGTAGATGGTGGCCCACCATCCTATACGGAACACGACAAGGGCAATCAGCATGATGATTTTATCTATCCCCACGATGACGCCTGCCGTCAGCGATGTGAACCAAAGTTTCGATGCGTCTTTCTCCATGTTTGTCACCTCGTCCACGCCGGTCTGTTCCATTGTCGCCTCTATCAGGTTGGGATCGGAAGTTCCCGTGTGGGCGACATCGGCCTGCGCCTGCAGGTTCGTGTACATCGTGTCCCGTACATGGATGAGTTGCTGCACCTCCTCGAACCTGTCCGAAATCTGTGAGGCTTCGGCCTCGTATAAGTCGTGCGTGTACGATCCGATGCAGTTCGGGATATAGGACAGGAAATCGAGGAAGCACCAGTTGCTTCTACTACCTGCCATTCCCGTGTCCGCAGGCGGATACCACCAGCAGATGATAATCGACACGGCCAACGGTCTGAACAGCTTCATCACGTCCAGCGGCTCGTGCTTCACCATCATCTTGTAGGCGATACCTGCCGCCATGACAATAGAGAAGAGTGCCGCCAGAGCCATGCACATCTGCAAAATCCACCAGAAAGGCCCCTGTGCGCCGGTAAAGGTCGCATCCGTCAGGAACTCATTGGTCTGAAAAATGACATCATCTATTTCCTCTTCCAACAGGTTGATGCCGAAATCCGAAAGTATATCTCCGTTTGCCATAGCCCGTATTTTTATTTTCCTCTGTTTACCGTCTCATCCCCATCGCTGTCACCTCCGCCGTTCCCGTTGCCGCCCGACTGCGCGCCTCGCACCGCAAGTCGCGATTCCTGCCACCGGCTCATGGCATTGCGGACAATGCCGCCCTTATGCAGGGTGCGGTTGTCCGTTGCGTTCAGCAGCGCACTTGTTACACCGGCATTCTGCCGTTTGGCAAGGAACAACACGAGCGTTTCATTCTGTCTCGCCACATCCTCATAGATGCGCAGATACTCCTTCTTGCGTTGTGCATTGGGCATATAGGCATCTTTCGTAGCGTCGATGGCACACTGATATACACGGTAGTATTCCGTCCACCGCTCTTTGTCTGACGGAGTACCGCCGGACAGGAGGATGCGGTCGATGTTGCGTTTGAACCGTTCCATCTCTCCATTGACTTTACTGCCCTCGGCGAGCCATGCAATGTCCACTTGCCGGTCGGCGACATTCAACGCCTCGATTTTCGCACGCTTGACCAGAGCGGAGTCGATGGCTTCCGCTTCATCCGTCTGATTGTATAGATTGATACCTGCGAGCGTGCGGAACGAGAGTTTGTTCTTGGCCGCCGCCGACTTTTTGTATTTGCTGTGAAGCACGGAATAATAGAGATCGGGCGACAGTGCCCCCGTGCCCGTTTCCATGACCGTGACCTGATTCTGCTTTGACGAATCGTGGTTGTACGTTACATACTGCGCGTGTGCGGCCGACGTTGCAACAACAGCAACCGCCATGAGTAAAAATCTTCTGTTCATATTTTTTCCCTTTTATCGTTAATGTTCCAATCTTCCGGCTCCGCGCCACCGCCCGAAGGCATCGTCAAGAATCTCCTGCTTGGTGCGTGAGCGATATACTTTTGCTTTCCAGTAGCCGATACGAACCTGTATGTAACGCCATGTCTCGATATACGCCCGGTTCAGATGCCGCTCGATGTTGTCCAACGACCGGTTGATCGCCTCCAGCACCATCAGCAGGTCACTGGTCGAACAGGCTGCCGCACCTGTGGCGTACAGCACGAGGTCGCTCACTGACTTGTATAGCTGTTCGCCCTCGGCGGCAATCGCTCGCAGCCCCCTTGCGTTGATGGCGAGAATCAGTGTGTCGGCGGATTCGATGTGTCCTCGTTTCAGGATTTTCTTATTGAAGTCATCCAGCAAATCCTTGTAGTCGCCAATGCGGTCGCTGACTGCCGTATAAGTGTTCTTTACATTCAGCACCGTGCGTAACGACTGGTACATCACGTCAATGACATCGAACGCACGGGTGTACCGGTCGAGATCTACGTTCAGTTCCTTATAATTCCCGACTTCCTTCCGGCTGTACTCGTGCAACAGTTTGTTGCTGTATTCCAAAGTGCTGCGTGCAAGCAGCAGGCTGCGTTGCTTCTTATGGTCATTGATGTAGGCTTCGACGGAAACCACATCGAAAGTCCACTGCGCTTTGGCGATACCGGGCAGCAGGACAAACAGCATGAAGGTTATAATCAGATTCCGTCTCATTGCCGATCCTCCTTTTTTTCCACCCCGTTCCGGAGTGTCCGTGCGTTCTCCACCCAGCGGTCATGGCACTCTTCCACAAGCGTCAGCCGGCGTCCGGCATCCATATCCAGACCGGGCAACACATCCTTCATCACATCGAGGATGCTCCGTTTGTAGTGCATCATTTTCTCCAAGGACACAAGGTCAGCGTATATCTTCGTGATACGCGAATCCACCTCCCTTGCGATTTCGAGGCGGTCACTCGACCACAGCAGATGATATACATCCCCCGTCGGTGTCTCCTCCGCAGGGGTGGTACGGGCATATTCTGTCGTTATCTTGCATGAGGGATGCTCACGGGCAATCTCCGCGACGCGGTCGTTCACTATTTTGCTTTTCTCCGCATCGGACAGATTCGGGTCTAAGGTCAGTACGTCAGCGACATGCGTGTCTGAATATTCCGAGGTCAGCTCCCACCGTATCTGTATAATGGCGCGGTGTATCTTGATTCCCAGAAAATATTTCGGTTTACGGGCTATCGAGACCGTTGCCCTGAACGTGATGATGCCGTTGATGTTCGGCATCGTCGCCTTGCGTACATACGAGTAACCGTTCCATGCTCCGCCGTCCTGCCACGTAAGGCTGTATGCCGCCTTGCAGTCCTGCATGATGGCCGGGATGCGGTAATAATCATCCGTCGCCACGCTGTTGTCGTCTGCGGCTTCCGATTTTGCCTGAGTGTAGTCGGATTGTTTTTTCTTCCATTCCGCCAATTCACCTTTCAAGCCGTCTATCCGTGTCTTGTTCGCATTGTATTGCTGGCGATAGACCGCCGCATCCTCGATGCTTGCCGTACTGATTTTTTTCAGCAGTATGGCGTTCTCGTCTTCCAAAGCCCTGATTTGTGCTTCAAGTGCGGAAACTTTGGTATTCGCCTCGCTCAACATCGCATCCAGTTCCGAGAGGTCAAGGTTATTTTCCGTGACCGAAGTCTGCATGGCGCACTCCTTGGTGTGGGCGTTCAGTGAGCTGCCGCACTTGCGGCACTTGTACTGCGTGGAGCCTTGTCCGAGCGTCACTCCGTCGGAACAGGTCACGCTGATGGTCACGCTCTCGCATCCTTTCAGTTTGGCAGCGTCCGTTGCCTGATAATAGTTCCGCGCACCGGAGGATATATAATAAGTATAGCCGTCCTCATTCTCGTTGAACTCCGCAAGCCGCACGTTCAGTTGCGCCCGAAACGTGTTCAAGTCCATAGAGTAGGAATCGAAGACATCCTCATAGACTACCTCTTCCTTGTTCCAGCTCTTGCTCACATGGATTTCGTATGCGTATGCTTTCTTGGTCTGCTTGTTTTTCTTGCTGATGATATAGGCACTCATCCAGTAGTTGATGCTGTAGCTGAACACGTCGTTCTGGTTGTTCAACTGCTGCACGCGGTTTCTCGACCAACCGGCATGGTTTTCCGAGTTGGTGAGCACCTGTTCCCGTTGCGAGGTATTGGGATAGAAATTCGGGTCGCTCGTGTTGAAACGTACCCATGCGCTTCCGTTCAGGATGCTGTTGTCATCCGTCGGAGGATAATAGTCGCATAGCGATACGCTTCCTTGGTCGCGCCGGGCGATATACCACCGCTGTGTGTAATAGCTTCCTGTAGCCTCGTTCAGGTAGTCGCTCATCCATCCGGCAAGATCATAGTTCCCGAAGCCGAACAGTCCGGCGACATTATCCGTGCCTCCGATTTTATCGAGCAACATGGCTCCGATGCCGTTCTCCGCCTGCTCAAGCAAACCACCGTAGTGGTCATATAGGGTGACGATAGCTCCGAGTTTGCCGTTCATCAGTTCGTGGAAGGCACTTTGGGGCAATAGCGCGTCGCCGATGTTGGCGATGCCGGCAGTCGCAAGACCGACCCCCATGTTGTAAAGGTTGTCAAGGTCGTTTTGCAGGTTCTCGCGTGTAAAACGGTTCGGTACACGGGCAAGGTCGTCCATGATCCGTTGCCAGTCGATGTTACCGGCTTCCGACAGTTTCAGCAAGGGGGCAATATCCGGATTGATTTCGAGGAACGCGATGTCCGAGAAGGTCAGCGTGCTGTTGGTTACCACACTCTCGAACTGCATACACAGGCTTTTGGTATCGTCGCAGATTTTCATCAGGTAGCTGCCCCAATAGATAGCCGTCTGCGGCGAGTGAAGCATCTGTTTCGCTACGACCCATATCTTGGGCATGATTTTCTCCGCGACCATCCGGTAGATGCGCCGGTAATAATAGTTTTCCGTGCGGCTATTCCATATACCGAGGTCGGTCAGGGCTTTATGCTCCAAAAACTTGGAGGCGAAAATTCCGGCTGCAGCAACCTCTGCCGCCGTGTAGTGCTTCAGGATGTCATCGACCTGCTCCCGATAGTATCCTTCAGCAACGGCTTCCGTGCCGAAAGCGGCTACCATTGCCGCAACGGTGCGTGTATCGTAGTTTACACTGTAATACTGTGCATGTACACTCTGGCAGAGTGAGACCGAGACGATTATCAAAATCAGGAGAAGTCGTTTCATATCAGTCGTATTTATTGGGATTCACACTCGGAACGGAGATTGAGCACATGTCCGGTCTCGTTTACTTTTTGAGCGAACGGCAACGACTTGCCGATGCCACTGGCTTCCCAATCGCGGCAATACGCCTCGATAGCTTCCTGATGACTACATCCAAGCTCTTGCTTGTACAGTTTCAGAGCCTCTTTCTCTGCCCGTTCCGTCGTGTAGGTCATATAGCACTCATGCGGTTCTTCCACGCCATACACGCCGCTGGTCGTGCCGCGACGGATGAAAACTTCCCGGAAGAAACTGCGTCCCTCCTTGTTCTCAAGGCGGTTGATTGTAAAAATCTTCTTGCAGTCCACATCGGTCAGACCAAGGATTGCCTTGATGGTGTCGAACCTTTCGCGGAACTTGCTTTGATCAAGTAGCATCACCACGTCCGAATTGTTGATAATCGCCTCTTTTACGATTTCGCTGCCGATAATATCCTGTATCTCCTGCGTTACCACACCGACACTTGCCCAGAACTTACGGGCTGTCTTATACATAAACTTGATGTACTCCGCCATGAGCGGACTGGCGATGGCTTTCCATGCCTCTTCGATGACCAAGACTTTACGCCCTTTCTTGATACGCATTTTCTGAAGGAATACATCCATGATAATCAGCGTAACAAGAGGGAAAAGGAGAGGATCATCTTTTATACTGTCGATTTCAAAGACGATGAAGGTCTCATCGAACAGTGAACTGTCCATGTTCTCGTTCAGTGTCTTGTCGTGGTTCCCGCCCCGGTAAAAGTCTTTCATCATGTAGCGGTAGGTCGATATGTCAATGCCCGTAATGCGGTTCTCATCACAGATGTCAGGAATGCGTTGCACGGAGTATTCATAGAAAGAATTGAACGAAAGCTCTTTTACTTTCAGTTTCATGCGCCTGCTTTCTATCTTGTTGATGGTGTCTTCAATACGTGCGGCACGTTCCTGCTCGCTTTCGCCCTTTTGTTCACCGCGATTGCGGTCGTCGATGACAAGGCTTTTGCGCAAGTCCTCCCGTTGCTGGGGCGTGAAACCCTCGAAACCGTTAAAGTAGGCATCATAATATTCCGTGATGACGTGTTCTATCAGGCGGTCTTCCGTCTTGGTAATCGTTCCCTGCGTCCCTTTCCAGATGAGCAGCACAAGATTTTTCAGAAAGCCCGTTTTCTCCACGTTCATCTCCTCCCGGTTGATGCGGAACGGATTCATCGTGATAGGCTTTTCCTCTGTGTATGATATGTACTTACCACCCAGATACTCGCATAGACCTTCATAGGAGTTACCGGTATCTACCATAACGACATCGGTGTTCTGTTCATGAAGCTGGCGCACGACCGAGTTCATGTGGAAGCTCTTGCCGCTGCCCGAAGGCCCAAGACAGAAGAAGTTTGAGTTGTCTGTCAGTTTGTTTTTTCCCTCTTTTCCCGTGATGTCAATAGCTACCGGCACGCCTTGACGATCGGTATAGTACACTTTCAGCGGTGTCTCCTCGCTGTGCTGGATGCGTTCCTTGTACATCAGGCATGTCGCCGCGTCGCCGAGCGTGAGGAAGCGGTCATACTCCTCACTAAGGGAGTAACAGTTGCCGGGAAATCCGCCCACGAACAGTTCTAATTGATTGTAGGCTCGTTTGCTGATGTGGATACCCATGCGCCCGAATGCGTTTTCAAGGTGGTTCGTACACTTTTGCAGGTCGGCATCGGCCGGTACTGCCACCACCATGCTGAAATGACTGTACACAAGCTGCTTGCTCTCACGGGCAATGACATCCTGAACCCGTTTGATGTCCTCGACGGCCATCTGGTTGTTCGGGTTGGGGATGCTCGCGTGACGGTTCTTTTTTTTGTCGAGCAGCGACAACTCCCGCTTTTGGTTGGGCAGGAAGATGATTTGGTTATAGACCACATTCTCGGCGTTCGGTATGCTGTCCACCACCGACACCAAATCCACCGGCATTTCGGTATTGTTTACCTCGATATTCGTGTAGGGACGGATCAACGACGGCAGTGCGGCACAGTCCACATCCACGAGGCTGTACACTTTGCAACGCTTGTCTCCCATAGAGACGGTCTCATCGTCCGCCTTGAAGTTCGTCATTGAGACGGTGCGGTCGTTGAAATTCATGGCGAAGTAGCGATCCACATACTCGCTTGCTTCGGCTTTGTTCAGGAATCTGGCCTGCACACCGCTGTCACGCAATTGGTCGTGTACTTTGCGGATTTTCACGAGGAAGTCGCGCCATTTCTTGTTGTCGAACGAGAAAAGGCGGCTTTTCTTCGCCTCCTGCGTGATGGTCAGGTAGCAAAGGCTGTCTGTGTATGGGCGGCCACCGAAATAACGGAAGTATGACGCCGAGAGAAATTCCCGTCCGTCGTCCGTTTTATTCGCAAAGCGTTTCCTGACGAAAATATCCTGCTTGTGGATGGCATACCCTTCGCCCAATGTCTGCGCAAGGGCGGTGAACAGGTGCGTGAACTCGTAGTAACAGTCGATATCCGCCGAATATTTCTGCACCGGATTCTCTATTTTCAGTACGGCGGAGTATTCGCCGGTCTTGGTGTACAGCACGCCCACACCGTCCGTCTCTTCCGCCGAAAAATAGATGTCCTGAAAGATTCGCTTGCGCTTGCCGCCCGTGCCGAACGCATAGACCGATACGGCCATGCCGATGCACAATGCGATAAAGGCTGTGATAATGTATAGGGTCATTTCGATATACGTGTAATTAAAAATAGGGGCAGGTTCGCCTTGCCTCAAGACAAACCCGCCCGCGTTCAACAATCAATATAGCCATGCACATTGCCGTGATGGTTTCTCTTTCGTCAGATCTTGCGCGAGTGGGCATAGACGTACACACCCGGTGCGATCTTCTTGCTGTGCAGTCCTTTCCGCTGTTTGAGGATGATGAGCACGATGCCTGCCGATACGACGGCTGCCAGCATGACAAGGCCGGCAACGAAACCTATCAGGCAGTAGGCGGCGACGAAGCCGACAATGGCTCCGCATGTTGTCGCTGCCGCCCAATAGATGTATCGTCCTTGAATGCCTAAGAACTCAAGAGGCCGTTGCAACCCCTTGAACAGCGGATAATCCGGATAACGTTCGTCCTTGCCTTTCATCCTCTGTCAGTTTAAGCGGCAATACCGAAGAACAGGGGCAACGCCTTGGCCGCCGCGATCAAGAAGATACAGGCTCCCACGACCATCATGATCTTCTTCTTGACATCCTGCTCCTCGTTGTTCATGGCGATGTACACGCTTATTGCGCCCACGATGGCCACGACGCCGGCAATGGCGTAACAGAGTTTGACCATGATGGGCACGTACTTGGCAATCTCCTCCGCGACGGTGGACAATGCACTTGTACCGGCAGAATAGTCGCCGGCGGAGTTCTGTGCCATTGCGGTCGTGCCGGACAGCAGCATGAGGGCGAGCATCTTTACCTTGGTGGAGATTCCATTGATGAATCCCATTGCCTTTCGGCACATTCGTTTGGTTCTTTGAAACATACGTTTACTGTTTTTGGTGAATACTTTTATTTATCTGTGACCGTCATGCGGTCGTAGTTATATGCGGTAGCCGAAGAAGGCCGGGAAGACGACGAACGCACCGATAAGGAATAGGCACGCACCCACAAGTGTCAGTATCGATTTGGTGATGCCGTCCTCGCCCGTGTTCATCTTGACATAAATCTGGAAACAGGATACGATGACATAAACTCCGGCTATGGCGCAACAGATGTACTGGACGTACAACATCATCGTCACCACGTAATCGTGCATCGTAGCCAGCGCGTCCGCGCCCCAACTGTAGTTCACGCTGCCGCTCTTGGCGGAAACCGTGTAGGGGAGCGTGAGGCACACCGCACATAGTATCTTCTTAGCTTTCGACATTTCACAACCGGTCTTGAATTGGGTTCCACATTATTTCAGGCCGGTTGTCCACCCGTCCTTTGGCAATCATCGCCTTGTACATCTCTTCCGAAGTGCGTCCGTCCGATAGGTAAGGCACGGTGTCTTCCATCCGTTCCTCCGCTTCGGCTTTCAACCGCTCCAATTTTTCCTGCGCCGCAGTCGGGTTGTTTGCGCTTTCTTCCTGCGGCACTTCCGGAACGGTAGCTGCGCTTTCAGTGTCGTAGCTCTCGCTGCCGATACGGAAGCCCGTTTCACTCTCCGTGACAGCGATGCTTTCTTCCTCGTCCTCCGGTGCGCCTATGTCGAAAACCTCTTCGTCCTTTTTATCCGTTCCCTTTTTCCCATAAAGGTCATGCGTGATGACAGCGGCGTAGTAGATGACGTAAGCGACCGTCAGGACAAGGGCAAAAATGAAATATGAGTTCATATCTTTTAGTATGGATATTGAAATTTATATTAGTATGATTTTGCAAAGGAATACACGAAATATCGAACTATAAAATAATTGAACAATAAACAGATATTCCGTTAGTAAGATTTGCGTAAATTCTCAAAATCGAACTATTAAATCGTACTATATGCCTATTTCGGCAGAGAAAAAAGGAGGAATGGGAGGGCATAAAAAAAGCCCTCACGATGGAGAGCTTTGAATGGCAAATGGCAACAAGGCATCAACGTTTCTTTCCGCGCAGATAATCGTTCAGGTCTTTGTATTCCGCATAACGGCCGGATTCGTCACTGGCACGTCCGCCATACATGCCGGCAATGGTCTCGGCGGTTTTCTGCCCGGCAAGGTCATTGTCGAGGTAACAGTGAATGCACGAATATTCCTGCAAGTGTGTCAGTACCTTTCTCAGGTTGTTTACCGAGTTCATCACGAGGTAGTCGCACGGCATATCAATACACACCGTATTGTCTCCTGTCTGCTTCAGCGTCAGATAGGAGAGGAAATCCATAAACCCCTCGAAGACACAGACCCTTTCCTGCGTTTCTTCGTTCCGGTGTCTTATCAAAGAAATATCCTTGTTGTTCAGGCATCCCTTGTAATATGCGTTACGCACCTCGTAACCGCCGGAGATATTGCCGAACGCAAGAGCGAAATAGTGCCTTTGGCGCAGTTCGTAATGCACTTCACGGCAGAACATCCGGCCGATGTCCGCATCGATCAGCCGGGACTGGAGATAAGAAAACAATGCGTGGTGGCGCAACGGAACCACGATTACATCTTTCATTTCCGCTTCCACCGGTCGGGGCGGAGCGGTCGGCACACGGATAAACGGTAGCGGTGCGGTCTTTGCGTGCCTCTCGATGAATGCCAGCACCTCGCTCACGTTGTTCGTTTGATACAGGTGCTTTCCAAGTTCCACCAGATCGCCGCCGGTAGCCTCGCCGAAATCATACCATTCATTTATCCGGTCGTTCACTTTGAATGACGGAGTACGTTCCTCCCGCAATGGCGAGAGATACCAGTGCTGTCCTGATTTTACAGATAGCGCACGGTGGCCGAGTTGTGCCAAGAAATCCACGATGCGTATTTGTTTTGCTTCTGCTATGGTCATGTCTTTTTCCTTGCATTATATCCGGTATGTATTTGCATACGGTCTCATTCTTCATCGAAAAGCATGACCTCGGTAGGTGTCATGTCATTATAAAACAGCTTGTCCCGTTTGATGATGAGTTTGAGATTATCGGTCAGGTATTGCAACAGCTTCACCATGACACTGCGTCCCCGTTTGAATCCGATGGCCGCATAGGAATCCATAAGAGCCTGCAACATATTCTCGAAACCTTTGATGGGTTTGTCTCCAAAAGCGACGGAAAGGGCTTCCCGGTGCTGTTCTATGGACAAATCCATAAAACTCATCCGGGATTTCTGTTTGATGTCGCCATTAAACGAATGGTGTTCCGCGATGACAGGCAGCCCGTTGTCATCAACGGTAAAAGCAAAGGGTTTGAACTCTTTTTCACGGATATGCAGCGCGTGAACTTCGCTGACACTCGGATTATCATTGCTTTTGCTGATGACCAGTACGGTTTCCGCCTTGTTGCTCATCTCCGTGCCTATATGTCCCCGGACATTATTATCCCCTTTGTTCAAATGGAGCACGCAGTGGATATGCAGGTCGTATCGGGAAGACCACTCCATCATCTTGTTGATGACTTCCACCGATTCACCGGTGCTGTTGATGTCAAGCATCAGGTCGCGGATGCCGTCGATAATGACCAGCCCGTAGCCTTTGTTCTGACGCAAGGCATAGTCTATGACCTCGATGCGCACTGCCGGCGTATATTCTCTTAGACAAATAAAGTCAAGATTCTCGTTGTCTGTCTTCGTGGGAAGCCCGGCCAATCGTAAGATGCGCTCCAAAACCGTGTGACAGTGGAAGCGGCTCTGTTCCGTATCGACATACAAGATTCTGCGCTTTTCCTCTGGCAGATGCGCCCGGTAGTTCAGTACCTGCCGTCCGGCGAGCGACGCGGCAACAAGTGCCGAGACATTGAATGTCTTTTTTGACTTGGCTTTACCGGTCGATGCACTGAAATTGCCGAGGGTGGCTATCGTCGAATTATCTATCCAAATGATCTGTGGGGGCGTTTCGTAGGTGTCGGTAGCCCTGATTTGGGAAGCGGCAAGAATATCCAGCAGTTTATGTTCCTCAAGCCCTGCACCGATGCTGTAATCAGTCCTTCTTTCGTTTTCCATAGCGTCTTTGCTTTAAGAATGGTTGTGTTGCTGCGGCTTCGGTAGCCATACGCATGGCATCATCCGCTGCCAGTTCATGGTTCTGCAGGAGCCATTCGTCCAGTTCTTCCTTGGCGAAGTAGATCATCTTGCCGCGCGGTTTGTAATGCGGAATCTCTTTGTTCGCCGTGAGCTTGTACAGCATACTGTCGGAAACTCCGATATACATGCAGGCATCCTGAAATGTAAAGACCCGTTTGGTCGAATAGATGCTTTGCTCCAACAAATCCATCCGTTCCAAGATATTTTCAACCGGTTCCAGTTTCTTGAGAACCGACTCAATGGCGGTAATTCGTTCGCTCATCCGCTCCATGAAAGTTAGTCTGTTCGACATATGTTTTCAATTAAAGTTTGACAATAGAATTGTATCTCCGTTATCAGTGCGTTGATAACGGAGGACAAAGGTATGATATGCCGATAAAGGATAGGAAATTATCAGCATGATACTATGCAAGTATCACGCTAACTCTCATTCTTTTATCTTTCACATGGTAGATTTATTCTCACTTTCTTTCAACTGGCCGATGGCTCGTCTGATGCTGTATGATACCGCTGTCTTGTTGTTTCTGACTGCAGACAACGCAGACGAAAGATTGGAAGCGGTAATAAACCGTGAGCCGTCCTTCGATTGCAAGAACCGTCCTTTGTCAAGAACGGACTGCCAGCGGGATTGGATGAACGAATTTTCGAGAAGGGCATCGAACATGACAGCCACGTGGCGGACGTTGTTTACCCGAATATGAAAGCCCTCTTTGCAGGAAAAGAGAGTTTCCATATCCTCAATGCGGAGTGTAGAAACGCAAAACAGATGATAAGTATTGGCACAAGACACAATACCTGTCATCTGTTCTTGAGTGAAGTTACAGCCGAAAGAAAGCGGCGGGGCATCTGCCACCTTATCAGTACGATGCGCAACCGGTGGCGGCAACGGCTCCAACCTGTCATACAGCCTTCGCAGTTCCATACACTTCTCAAGGGAGAAGTCTGATGCAACAAAAAGAGACTGAATGAGGTGGGCGCATTCTGTCAGCATACCTTTGATGATGTGGATGTTCATCTCGTGGCAATTCTTGCAAACCGCATCGTTGCAGTTGATGTACCGGTGGCTGTTGATGAAATCATCCACATAGCGGCTGTACCGTTTGCCATCTGCAATCACATTTTGAAGATAAAGTTCTCTCGCTTCAGAGAGTAACTCAAATAGTTCTTCCGCTACATCCTGTTCAGTAGCGAAGTGGGTGAGGTGTTGCTTCTCTTCAAAAAAAGAGAAGACTTTTTGATTTGTTCTTTCATATCAATTTACTTGTTGATGAATTTAATTGGATTAAGTTTCTGTAACATTGCCATAGGAAATAATCATAAAAATTACTCACTTTATTTATGGAAATATCTTAGTTATAAAAATTATAATATCTTGTAGGACTTCGGGGGAGATTGTTTCCTCGATTGTACCCATCATTGTAAAACTAACACTTTGTTAGTTCCATTAGGATATGTCCATACGCATCTTTCAAATACAGCACGGTGTTATTTTTTAGCTCGTATGACTTGACACAGTGTAGATTTGCCTCTATACTTCTTTCCACCATCATGTCATCACAAGCCAGTTCGGTAAAGGATATACCTGAGAACGTCAAGGCGGTTTTGTTTTTCTCAAATTTGCCTGAAATTGTATTACAGTCTGTGGTACAGGAGAATACTCCGGTGTTATCCAGCAGCAATACATAATTACAATTCTCGTTTACCTGTGTCAGTCCGTATGACGATGTGGCGATACAGTTGTATTTCTCAAGCCTCCATTTCCCAGATATTGGAGAATCTGACTGGTCGTTGCAAGAAGCGAATAAAGCGGCTAATACTAACGTTAGGACTGTAATAATATTTGGTTTCATGTTATTTTCGTTTTATAGTCTGACATTTACGTCTTGTCATCTCTTCAGCATAAGCCTGCGTTCCATGCTTTTTGATATAGCGTATGCAAGCGAGGCGGTCTGAATTGAAAATTAGAGCGAACACTTTACTGATGAAGTTGGAATAAGTTTTACACTCTTTGACTTCCCGTTCACATTCGGCACAGGTATGATAGTCTTTGCTTATGCAACATTGGCGAATTTTACACCACGATGCTTTCTCGTTATTCTTGCATCCGGAACATTTCCGATGCAAGAATTTGCGACATGCTCCACAGTATAATCCACAAGCAGCGATGCTATCAGGAGTTGCTATTATCTGATTCATACAAACCACGATGCGCAGAAATGCTTCATTAACGCTATTATCAACCCTAAAACAACCGCATTGACAAGCACAATCGGAACTGCTTTCTTTTCGTTCTTGGCAATCATAACCACCATAGGCAGAGCCATCAGGACTGATATAATCGGACCAGATAAGAAGTTGTTGACATTCAACTGAGGAAGTGTGGTGTTGAATATTATGAAAGTTACCACCACATACTGGACGAAAGCAGACCAACAGTTTGCCTTATCCATTTTTTTGAGAAACATCGGGACTGCATCAACGGCTCCGATAACTATTCCGACAAAGATTGTAAATACTAATTCCATTGTTATTATATTTTATGATACAGGAGATGCCGTACTGTAAGATACGGCATACTCCAAGTATCAGATAAGATATTTGTACTATTGGTATTTCTTCCTGTTTTTATTCGCCGTTTGATGACCAATATTCGTTGCAAATATAGTAGTTGAACTCCAGCGTATAGCTTGATTCCGTCGGCAGCCCACTATTTAGTCCGGGGTGGAATTTGGGAAGCATACGCGCTACACGCAGTGCCTCGGCATCAAGTGCTTTCCCGGAGCTTTTAACTATTCGGGCATCTTTTACAACTCCGTCTTTGGCGATGGTGAGTTGCACTACGGCATCCATGTCAAGGACACCGTCTTTGTAGGCTGTTTCAGGGAAACTGATGTTTTTATTGATGAAAGCCATCAGTTGGTCTTTTCCACCGGGATAGTTGGGGGCGGTTTCTGTCGTGATGAATGGCACGGCATCCGCCGCATCTGCCTTTTCCGTAACCACCACATCGGAATTTCTTTCTGTCACGCGAATGGAGGAATCGGATTTTTCGCTAATTTTGTAGCGCAGATCATCCACCGGCGTAGCGGCAGATACTTCGTTGATTACTGCTGACACCGCTGGGGTGGCCAGACCGATTAACGCGAGTGCCATTGCAGGCACTATGACAAAGGCACGCATACGGGCTTTGCCAGTTTGTTTGCTTGATAACATCATAGTTATACGTTTTTTAAGTGAACTGTGATTTAGACAGTTGGAAAGAGTTGCGAACCTTGCTCCAACTGTCTTTTTTATTAGAAACATCTGATACTCCTCTCGTTTGACACCCGATGCAAGCACACGGCTATCCGCTTCATATTCGTGAAGGGTGTGAAGCTCATTTCGTAAAAGCCATATAGCCGGACAATACCAAGTGATAATAATCGCTGCCTGTATAAAAAGTAAGTCAATCCAATGGCGACATTTGATATGCGCATTCTCGTGTCTGAGTATCATGGGACCGAACTCATACCAGTCACGTCTGGGCATCATAACATACCCGCACCATGCAAACGGAGCAACGCTATTGTGGCGATGAAGTATAATGCGGCTGCCATCCTGTACTATATGCTCACCTTTGAAAATAAACAGCATCAGTCTTGCCAAAGAAACAAGGAAATAGAGAATCATCACAATAACCCCTATAAGGTAAAGCGTAACTATATAATCCCATATCGGAGTAATTCCCTCTGATACCGTATTGGCTATATAGGCAATTTCGACCGTATTAAAAGCAATCTCAATATTATCCTCAACAATATCCGCTATCCAGAAAGGATTAAGGATAAAGATAGGGGAAACGAAGGCAAGCATTATGCAGAATAACAAGAATATCCTGTTGAATCGGAAACATCCGATATTGGCAAGGGCGCATTTGTACACCGCCCATACTACAATCAGAAGGGTGCTTGCCAATAGTGAATATGCCAAAAATATGCCTGCCATTTTTATTTTTGTTTTACTTTAGATATTTGCAAAATCATTTCTTTTGCTTCTTCATCACTATATTCCTCGCTTTTAATCAGGAAGTTTACGACATTTTGAATGGAATTATCGAAATATCGTTTTATCACACTTTTCAGATTGTGAGCGCAATATTCATCCCGCTCTATTATGGGGAAATATACAAAACCGAAACTTTCAGCCCTATGATTGAGATAGCCTTTCTGTTTAAGGAATTTTACAAAAGTTGCCACCGTTGTCCGACTTGGACGCGGCTCATAGTGCAGGTCAAGGAGTTCTCTAACCGAAAGACACCCTCTTTCCCAAAAGAAGTTCATCACTTCTTCCTCTCGTTCTGTAAGCGGTTTCATATCTTTCACTATTACGGTCTAATCAAATTAGACAATTTATCAGCGCAAATATAGTCTAAATAGTTTAGACAACAAAACATTGCGGTGGGAAAATTTGATTTTATGTCCGAATAGTGGAGAAAACCGAATGGTTCTCCCCACAGTTACACGCGCTTACAGTTTTTTATCTGTCACCATAAAGCCCGATACGGTTACCGTCAAGATCGGCGATGATGGCGAAGTAACCCCATCCGTCAACCTGAATTTTAGTTTTGGGAGTTACGAGTGTCGCGCCGTTATCCAATGCCGTTTTCACGCTGGCATCCAAATCTTTTGTCTGGAGATACACCAACACACCTCCATTTGAGGGTGCGAAGCCGGGGAATGATGGTGCTGAGGAGATTGAGCATACACTCTTGCCGTCTTTCATCAGACAGGCCATTTTCTCGTCGCCGAACTCCGACACCTCCAGCTTTTCGCCGAAGAGTGCCTGATAGAACGCCACTGACTTATCAAAGTCATTTGTGGGAATTTCAAAAAATGCAATCATACTTTTTATTATTTTGATTAGTACGCTGCAAAGTTACGGCGACAAGAAAACTCACGATAGTAAAAAACGGACATTACAATTTGGGAAATAGAATCTAAAGCATTCCACCATCAGAATTATAACTTTTCTGCAATTTATCTGAGAAAGATTCCCTGAACGCTATCCTTATTCCATTCAGGAATGATTCTTTGATAAAAATTGAGGATGTAGGACAATTATCAGCACATAATCGACACTGGATGCAATTACCCTCATCTACTGGCAAAGCCTTATCTTTAAGAACGAATATGTGCATCGGACAGACTTTGACACATTTCCCACAACTTACACAGGTAGATGTATTGAGAAACACCACCTTGTTGCCGGCTATGCTTTCTGCCCCTTTAAGGCGTATCGGTATGCCAAAATGATGTTCTGTTATGGGAACCTTATAAATGGTTGCCAACGGATGAAGTTTCCAGCGTAATTTTTCTGCAAATAACTTTGCTTTGAATATATCTCGCTCATCGGGTCTGGCTTTATTGTAACCATCCATCAACACCCACGGGCCGGTGCGATCATAACCACAGCAAGAAAATTCTCCGACAATCATGCCTCCTTTCTTCTCGATGATTCTCTTGAGAGTCTTATGATATGCACCCAATAAAGGGCGGCAACGGGTGGAAAATATGAAGATGTTTTTTTCTTTAATATTTTGTTCTGAAACAAATCGTTGAAGAAAGATGTCGTGAGCCGCGAAGTTAATTGCAGCCCCGAAACCTATAAGGTCGTATTCCGATAGGTCTATTGTAGGATTACTATCTATCGACACCAGTTCCGCAGAAATAGCTTCTGCCATGCTTTGTGCAATCTTTAACGTGTTACCTCTATACGAGGAACGGTAGAATATTATTGACTTCATCTTGAACACGATATTTTTGTTTCAGGGGTTCCGGGCGCACCGTTGACACCCTTATAACCTACAAACGAGAATGTAACTGGGTCGAAATAATAATCACAACTCCAGAAAGCAGACATAATGCCGGTCAGACCGACCTCGATTCTTACAGCATTCTTTCCGTCGAACTTCTCTACACCTTTTTTCGTGGCAGACATGGTATAGAGTTTCATATTGTCAGGACGGAAACATTCATATTCCACCGATTTGTCGTTTTTCAAAGTTAGCCCGGCATTATAAGCTATGTTCTGATACCACGGTTTACCTTTGCTTTTCACTGTCTTTGAAATCGGTTTCCCATTGAATTTACCCAATATGAAGTATATCCCATTATTCAAACTGATAGTCAGATTGGTATTTGAGGAGGCATTGACAATCTTCCAACTCTCAGTTTTATAACCGTTGTCTAAGACATACTCATGTACCTCTACTCCTTGAACTGTATGCAGGTATATTTTACCGTCTTTATTTCCCTCAGACCATTTAATCGCCGTTCTCGTTTTGCCACAAGTAGAGATATAATTCCTTTCTTGTGCCAGAGTTGTAATTGTAAGAAATAGCGAAAGCAACATTATAATGAGATGCTTCATAGACTGGTTTCTTCAAATATAAAATCCACATATCTGGAAATCGTTGATTTCATTCTGTCCCACGCTTCCGGCTTGCTGAAATCTATGCCGTTGATTTTGTGGTATTGCCGTGTAAATAGGACAATATAGTTTATTGCAGATACGATTATGGCAATAGACATACTATTGTCGCTGTCTGTATTTAGAACGCGGTTTAATTCTTCCTGCAATTTGTAGCCTATGCGTTCCCGTTCTTCGATAATACCTTTGAACGATGAATGACCCGACAACTCCCATACCAAAAGCTCCTGCATAAGAACATTGTCTTTAAGATGGTGAAGCTGTCGCATAAAAACATCCTTTACAATCTGCTTTATATCCTTGCTTTCCGTTCTTTTAATGGTTTCAATAAATTCAGAATAAGCAAATGAGTAATAGTCATGTCGTTTTGCCCATTCCACAAGCAGACCATCCAATCCGCCAAAATAGCGATAAATCAAAACTTTATCACATCCGGCTTGATTGGCAATCCGATTTACGCCGATTTTTGTAAAACCGTCGCTCTCTATGATTTGGCTCACAGCTTCAAGTAGCCTCTTTTCTGTTTCTTTCAATTCCATTTTATACAATGTCACTAAGTGGTGACAAAGATATAAAAATAAACGGTGACAACCAAAGGGATAATCATATTATAGTAGTTTTCAAAATGTAAAGTAGTCTGAGAAAGGAGCGAAATGAGCTAAATATTCTTTTGGAGAATAACCGGAGAACCTACGGAACTCTTTGATCATATGTGACTGGTCAGTGTACCCACATTCGTATGACAGCTGAGCAAACCCGATTTCCGGATTGTGTTGCATAATAGATAATGTGCGTTGTAATCTGACAATACGCAGGAACTCTTTGGGTGTAGTTCCTATATTTTCTAAAAAGATTCGGCAGAATTGTTTTTCACTCAGGCACGCAATATCCGAAAGTTCCCTGATATTTGTTTGGGCGGAATTGTTGATATGACGTACCACTTCCGCCAGTCGGGGCAGATGATAAGATGTCCCGTAAATCAGGCACTTGTAAAAAAAATTCTCTATCAGCTCAATGCAGGTGTCGTGATTTTCACTGTCTTCAACTCTGTGTGCCAAATCACGCAAGGCTGGATTTTCAATGTCCGCAACCGCCACATTCCTGTCACGCAGTAAAGTAACCGGCATACGGAAGAATATTTTTGCCGCATGAGGCTGGAATACCACCACTATCATTTCAATGTCACCGTTTGAAGTCACATCCGAATAGCCGCTTTCCTGACCGCAAATAAAACTCTGCGGCTGTAATTCATCACGGTTCGTGACTTTCAGCCTTTCGCCACGATGGAACACAAACGACATACAGCCCGTCGGCAAAGTGCGTTGCGACACTATGCCGGATGTCTTATCCTGCAATATCCAGTAATACCGTATGAACGGTTTCAGGGCAGGCGTTGGCTGTATGATTCTGAATGTCTGCATCCCGCAAAATTACAACATGACAATTTCCAATGATAGTAAAAAACAGACATTATTGTTTAGTCGCAAGTATTATTCCGCCTATAATTGCACAAGCCCCCAAGATAGTCCAGACAGAAATCGGTTCGTCAAGTATAATATATGAGGCGATAATCGTTACGAGTGGAACCAGATAGATAAAATTTGTTGTCATCTCAGGCCCAAGCATTTTTATTGAAGCATTCCACATCAAATAACACAAGAAAGATGCTATAATCCCTAAAAACAAAAGGTTGCCAATCACTGGAAAAGTCCACTGGAAATCTATATGCTCAAAAGCATTTGTGGCAGTTAAATATGCAATGGCAGTAAGAGTGCCATAACCGAATACCTTCCTTGTGATAAAGAGATTATCATAATGCTTGTTCAACCGTTTCAATATGAGGCAATAGGCAGCCCATGAAATTGCAGCTACTATTGTCAGTATATCACCCAAAGGATTGATGCCATAATTGAGAGAACCGTTCAAGATTACTACCGCTACTCCTGCTAAAGAAATGAATGAACCAATCCATGCACTTACCGAAACATTGTCGTGGAAAATTCCTCTCCCAAATATCATGGTGAATATAGGCGACGTGCATATTATAAGGGAAACATTCGACGCAAATGTTATTCCAAGTGCTGAATTCTCGGTAATGAAATAGATTGAGCCACCTGTAAGACCGGCAAAAAGTAACGACATTTCATCCTTTACGGTTTTAGCGAACAAGATTTTGTGGGAAAACGTCAGGATACAGAGGTAAGCGATAGCGAACCTTATTATGAAAATAACAACCGGAGTAAGTCCGCTAACTATAAGCGTCTTGGTGGAAACGAATGTAATGCCCCATACGCCTACCGTCATAAGCGCAAGCAGCACATAGAGCAATTTTTTATGTTTTGTCTTAATACTTCTTATTGATTGTATTTCCATATCTGCAAATGTCATTTATGGGGGAGTGTGGTTTTCTACCAGATTCTCCATACTATAACGATTATATTGTAATACGAGCAAACTCATGATTTATCCAGATGGTAGCCTCATTTCCGATAAAGCGGATAAGCACATAGTTCGGATCTGCCGGGCCAGTGGGGAAATAATTTATAAAATACTCCTGCCACATCCGTTTGCGAGTTTCATCATTCGTAATGATTTCGACTGTGCCGCGCAAAGCAACACTATCGCCATAAAATGAATAGGAAAGCCCGGCTTTGGGATTGAGTCTGAAATCGGCAACCTTTTCGGAGTCTGCTGCGGTCACTACCCAAACTTCATTGCATCCTAACGAGTGAATTTTATCCAACGGCACAGGGCGAGGAAAACCATCCGCATTGACCGATGCCAGCGTAACCTCTTTGCACTGGGAAAGAAGATGGATCGCTTTTTCAATCAAACTCCTTTCATCTTTCTCCTTCCAACGTTTGAGTGTTGGGAAGATTTGTTGCATTTGAGTTTTTGCCTGTTCAAGTGTAAGGTTCCAGCCCGTTTCTTTGTTAACTTGGTCTGTAAACTGTAGGCAGAACTCAATCATTTGGTTCATATTTACATCTAAGGTAAAATCACCATTTTGGTAGCAATAGCCACAATAGTCCTCGCTTTTGCTGCCGTCTAAATTTGTGCCGATATTACCCTCAACAAGGGGCATACCGCAGCTTTGACAAAATCTTTGCTCCATATATCTGTGTATTAAATTATTATTACTTTTCCATTATCAACCGGTACATCTTAGAAATATCTTCAGACGCCATTTCAAACTTTGATTTCTCAATCAGGATATTTTGCCCCGTCATAATGTATGATGGAAGAATACGAATACCGTTATATACAATCTCGATATTGCGCAATTTATAGGTGGATACGCTTGGAACGGCATTCTTTTTGGTAGCCTTCTTGCATATCATATTAAAGGCTTTCTTTGCCACATCCCCCATTAATATGATTACCTTGACGTTGGGAAACAATGCAATCTCCCTTTCCAAATATGGCAGACTTTCCTCGATACTCTCCTTTGAAACAGCATATTCGGTTTTAGGTTTCTTGACAGCATTAGTAATATAAATACCTCTGTCCAAAATATCTTGAACGTTACTTACCTCTATTTCCGCTTTTCTGAACAACTGAATTGTCGTTGACATATATGTGGAATCTGGCTTCCCGTAGAAATCCTCCTCAGGACATGATGGGACAACCTCATTTATCATGATTGCCCGTATGGTTTCCAGTGCGATATCCACATTATTAAAATGCAAGTCCGCTTCACCTACTGAGAACTGTTGTAACTCTTTTTGTATATTCATCATAATAGTTTGAGCAATTCTTCGTGGACTTGTCCGTTTGTTCCGGCTACCTGACTTCCTTGAGCCGGGTCAAGTGCGTTGCCGTTCCAATCGGTCACTATTCCTCCGGCCTCTTGTACCAGAAGCATACCGGCAGCATAATCCCAAGGGTTCAGATACACTTCGAAATACCCGCCCTGTCTGCCACACGCTGTATATGCCAGTTCCAAGGCTGCGGAACCAAGCCGTCGGACATCTTGTGAGTTTTCATAGACTTTGAGAAATCGGGCAAAATTTTCTTTCGCCAACTCTCTTTTAGCAGTGCCGATACCGATTATGGTTTCCGAGAGTTTATGGGCAGAGGAAACGTGTATGGGCTTGCCGTTCAAGAAACTGCCTCCGCCTTTGACGGCTGAGAAAATTTCATCGTGAAACGGGTCATAGATAATGCCCATGACAATCTCCTTCTGGCGACAAAGAGCCAGCGAGACCACGCTGTGCTGATAGTCGTGCATGAGGTTGGTAGTGCCGTCAACGGGATCAAGAATCCAGTAGCAGTCTGTATCCATCTGCTGCCATCCGGTTTCCTCTCCGAGAAACTGTATGTCCGGTGCAAGTGTATATAGTGCCTTTTTCAGAAAGTCCTGTACTGCCATGTCAACTTGCGTAACGTAATCGGCAACTCCTTTTTCTTTCACATGGGCTGCCATTTCTCTGTTTGTGATTATCGCCTTAGTCTCTTTGACCAAAGTGATTATACGTTGTATATCCATATTTATAGGGTTTAATTCAATAATTTTTGCAGGTCATCGACAGAAACATCCATTCTCTTGGAAACTTCTTCTAAAGTCATTCCATTAGAAAAAAATCTCTCTATGACCATTTTCATTTCCTCACCGATTTCTATTAGATGCCCATCCAAATCATAAATGCGGATTACTCGCTGTCCCCAATCATGCTCAACGACTTCACCTAAGAATGCGATTGACGAAATGCCCTTCAACTTTTGCAGAAAGCCATCAAAATCACGTTCCTCAAAGACGATTTCAACATTGTTTGACTTTTTATAGATTTTTTCTTTGGGCACACCAATAAGCCAATCGAAATCCTGCTGTAAAGCCAGACCGCAGGAGAACAGTATATTTCGTCCATAATCCTGACAGACTTCCAACCCGAATAGATTTTCGTAGAAACTTCGGGCTTTGTTTATATCTGACACAGATAAGACCGTACAACAATATCTCATAGACTTTTTTTCCAGCGTTTGAGGTTTGGATAAAATTGTCGCATCATCTCTTTCGCCTGTTCTACGGTCATATTTTCCCCGGCCCACTTGTTTATATCATCTGTGAATTGGGCGCAGTGCTCGACCATCTGCTCCATCGTCATATCCTGCGTGAACTGGCCATCCATGTAACAATAGTTACAGTAATCATCATTACAGCTACCATCGGCATTTGTTCCTTTGTCTTTATCTGTAAGCGGCATACCGCAGCTTTGACAAAATTTCTGTTTCATATTCTTTATTTATTAATAATCTATTAATCAACTATTCAAAAATCTCCTATTACAGTGACAGCAATCTATTATCTCTCAATTGGATGTAATGGGAGATGTCAGGATGAGATAGACTTCGCTATTTCTGTGATATGACGATTGTCCGTACCGCAACAACCTCCTAAAATCGAAAGATTGAAGCGTTGATGTAAGTATGCTATGTCAGCAGCGAGACTTTCTGGCGAAGATGTTGCCTTGATAAGATCGCTACCGTCAATATCTTTGTATTCAAGCTCTGCGGTATTAGCCTGAATACCTCTGAATCTCATATTTACGATGTCTGTCTGGTTGAATGGTTGTTCAAGCGCAGAAACCACAAACCGAGGGTGAATACAGTTAGTCATATAGCACAACGGTTTAGCGGAAACTTTAGAATCAACAATATTAATAGCGTCGTTAATAGTCGTTCCGTCAATGAGACAACCATCAGGCTTTATTGTGAAGCTGATAATGTATGGCAATCCAGTGTCAGCCATTGCACGAGCCATACCTGTGGCTTCCGGCAATGTTGGCATAATTCCCGCAAAGAGAAAGTTTGCTCCAGCCTCCGCAAACTCACCGGCTTGCCAACGATGAAACTTAAAAGCATCATTTTCGGATAAATTTCCTTCACCGGTGTAGGCATTCCCTCTACAACCCATCAGTCCGCCAAGATAAGAAGGGTGGTTGATTTCCGTTAATACGTTTTGTAAAAACTTCACATTATCTTTAATGATACTTATGGAGTATCCGCTATGAAGAACCCTTTCATAATTCGCTCTTCGTGTAGGGGTGGTTGCGAGAAATGGCAATCTATATTCATTTGCGATAGAGAGATATTGTAGCCAAAGACTACGCAAAGCATTGCGACCTTCTGCATTATAGATAAGCGAAGCCATACCTACACAACCCGATATGTCAAGACCAAACTCTCGTTTAAGTCTCTCTCCAAGCGCACCTTCCATTAATAAGGGATTTCTTGCTTCCAATCTATCGTTTAATGTCATAATCGGCGTAATAATATTTTATCTCATTGATAGAAATATGCCAGACGGAATGTTGTCTTGCTATGAAAGCCATCCTCTCCAATCAACGGCATAGTATTAAAATCAACGCAGCCTAATTCTTTTTTGAACTACAATAGGGTGTCGAATAATTGTTTACGCAACAGCAACAGAAATTCAATCCCATAACATAATAAAATGTGCTTTCATGGGAGATTTCATCTTTTATTTTACCGAACAGTTCCAATAGTTTCTTACCCATATTGCCGTCTTATTCTTGATGGTTGCCTTTGATTACCTGATTTATCAAATCCCGGACTTCATCGTCCGACATCTGCCTGTCCCTTACAAGAGTGCTTATCACTCCACGAATGGAATTATTGAAATATCGCTGTACTACATTCATCAGGTTGTTACCACAATACTCCTCTTTTTCTATAAGGGGATAATAGATGAATCCGTTGTTTCCAGCCGGTTTATGACCTAAAAAGCCCTTCTCAACAAGAAACTTCACAAATGTAGATATGGCGGTTCTGCTTGGACGAGGTTCGGGATAAGTGGCGATAATCTCCTTAACGGTAGCTTCGCCCTTTTCCCAAAACTTGTTCATCACTTCTTCTTCACGCTTGGTAAGTTGTTCCATCATCAAATGAAATTTAGTATATGCAAAGTTAGTCTAAATAAATTAGTCAAGCAAACACTTTAAGAATAATTATATAACTTATTATCCTAAACCGTTGCAGCAGAATATTTATGAGTTGGAAAAATTCTTCCTGTCCGCATTTTTGCAATAAATGCTTCCAACTACAAGTTTACTTTGTTTTTTTCCTATACGTACCCGAATTAAAGTAAACCTAAATCTGTGGTTATAATCCGGCTATATGCAGATATGGAAACAGTTCCATTTTATAGCACTCAACAATGCTACGATTTACATTAGACTAATCGAACAATCCGTTTACCAAATTGACGGCATCGTCCTTTTTCTGGTTGATGATTTTGGCGTACACTTGCGTCATTTTCACATCGGCATGACCGAGTAACTTTGAAGTGGTATAGAGATCCGCACCGAGTGTCAGCATCATCGTTGCAAAAGTATGGCGCGCCGTGTGAAAGGTAAACCGCTTGTCGATTCCTGCAGCTTTTGCCCAAGGTTTAATGAGTATATTCATCATCGACGGACTCGGCAAATCGAACACATGGTCATCCGCCGCCTTATCTCCCCGTTCCGGCATCCATTTCAACGCTTCGGGGGAAAGAGGCAGGTAAATCGGCTCCTTGGTCTTTTGCATGGATACTGCCAAGCGGTATTGCCCTCTATCAACGAATACGTCTTTCCACTTCAATCCCACAATATCGCTCACGCGCAATCCGCAGAAGCAGGAGAACAAATAAGCGGACTTCACCGCCTCATTATTCATCGGAGTGGTAATCAATGCCCGAACTTCCTCAATGGTCATATACGACCGCTTACTCTCCGGCAGGCGAATCTTATCCGAATTATTGATTTTGGTAAACGGATTGACTTTGATGATCTCCGCACGAACAGCAGCGTTCAAAGCCCCGTTAAGGATACGATAGTAGGTGTGGAGTGTAAAGTTCGACACACGTTTTCCTTTGGGACGATATTCCGTCATCAGATAATCGAGGTAATCCTGGCAGAATGCCTTGTCGATTCGATCCATCGTCATCCGTTCTCCTGTATAGTCTTTCAGGATGCGAATGGTAACTGCGATTTGGTTTCCGTCCTTTTTGCCTCGCTTTGCCTGATTCTCTTTATATGTATTCATCCAATCGAGCAAGAATACCTTTTCCCTGTTCTCGATACCAGCTTCCCCATTCGTCAATTCGATGATGCGCTTCGACTTGATAGCATTGGCCGCATTCATCGTTGCTTGATTCCGTTTCCGGGCATTATTGTCCGTTTCCGGGATGATATACATTTTGAGGTACTCGTATGTCCGCTTTCCATCGCGGTAAATATCCAGATACAAACTCTTGCTTCCGTCACTCAACGGCTTCATCCGAAGATGGATTGGTTCTTTGACTTTTGTCGGCTTCTTTACTCGTGGCATATTCAATTCCTTTATTCGTTATTTCTGTTGCAAAGGTAGGAATAATAATCCGAATTGAGGAACAAACAAGAAACAAAAATGTACCGAATAAGAACCAATCAACTGAAAACAATGAAAGCAACTGAAAGGAAATATTCACGCTTAAATATCTATAAAACAAGGTGTTTGTTTTCATTTGCTTGGTTGTTGTTTTCTTTTTATGGGCGTATTCTATAAATCTGGAAAATTTAGAGCTTATAGCAATAAACTCAACACTAAACTTCTGAAAATGTCTTTCATATAGATTATTGGATATATATATCCAATATATAGGGGATATATGCGCAGCGTGTTGGATATATATGTCCAATGTGTTGGGTATATAT